>TARA_R110002074_G_scaffold197610_1_pt1 | contig 29658 bp, 16 predicted proteins | sample TARA_R110002074 | Tara Oceans TARA_R110002074 (sample SAMEA4397215) | marine metagenome | biome: Polar Biome; feature: [MIX] marine epipelagic wind mixed layer (ENVO:01000061); material: water (ENVO:00002006), including particulate matter (ENVO:01000060) such as... | depth 10-100 m | reverse complement strand
TTAAACCAAGAAGGAACCACAATAGTAATGGTTACACACTCAGACCATGATTCTCATTTTGCGCATAGAATAGTTAATCTTTTCGATGGTCAAATAGTAACCGAAAGTCAAAATAGAGCTATCGGGGCAATGATTTAATAAGTAGAGTTTATTCATCAATCAACACCAAACCAACCAAACTTATCCCTTAATCACGGATTTTAATTTAGAAATCATTCATCAAAAAACGAGCATCATGTTTAAAAACTATATCAAAATTGCTTGGAGAAGTTTAAAAAAGCAACCCTTTTTTACCTTTCTTAATACGTTTGGTCTAGCTATTGGTATGGCTGGGGCATTACTTATATCATTATATATCTATGATGAAATGAGTTATGATAAGATGTTTGTAGATGCCGATCGTATTCATAGAGTACATTCAGATATAAAGTTTGGAGGAGATGCAAGAGAGTTTGCCGTAACTCCGGCTCCAATGGCAGAAGCATTGAAAAATGATTTTTCTGAAATTGAATTGGTCACTAGATTTAGAACACGAGGCAGTGCATTGGTTCGTAAAGCAGATGGCCAAGCAAATGTAAAAGAAGAACAGACCACTTTTGTAGACGCTAGTTTTTTTGAAATGTTCGGGATAGAACTATTGGCTGGCGATGTTAAAACGGCTTTGAAAAACCCAAATACACTAGTACTAACAAAAACAGCTGCTGAAAAACATTTTGAAGTTGGCAATGCGGTAGGGCAAAATTTGGTACTCAATAATGAGGAAAACTATACTGTTGTAGGGGTCATTGACGATTTTCCACAGAATTCTTTCTTAAGAGACCATTCTGTTTTTGAATCAATGGAAGGAAATGATGACGCCAAAGAAATTAATTGGGGCAGTAATAACTATCAAACATATATAAAATTAATACCAACGGTAAAGGCTACTGAAATACAGGAGCAATTACGTGGATTTTTAGGCAAATATGTAATTCCGGGGGTACAACAATTTATGCCGGGAATAACCGAAGAACAATTTAAGGAGACTGGCAACCACTTAATTTATAGTACGATGCCATTGACCGACATTCATTTAAGATCTCAAAGAGTAGCTGAGATTAGTGCAAATAACGATGTTCAAAGTATTTATATATTGTCTTTTATAGCTGTATTTCTTATTGTTTTAGCCAGTGTAAATTTTATGAACCTCTCAACGGCACACTCACTAAAAAGAGCAAAAGAAGTTGGGGTAAGAAAAACATTGGGATCTAATAAGGTAGATTTGGTAAGACAGTTTTTGGTAGAGTCAGGCTTAATATCTTTTCTTTCCTTACTACTCGCCATTGTTTTTGCTGTAATTGCATTACCTTTTTTCAACACATTAGCGAATAAGGATATTTCAATTCCTTTTACAAGCCCTGTTTTTTGGATGACATTATTGAGTTCAGTTGTACTATTGGCTTTATTTTCTGGCAGTTATCCAGCTTTTTTTATGTCGCGTTTTATGCCTGTTAAGGTTTTGAAAGGAGGAAATGGTAGTAATGTTGGTGGCGGTGGGATAAGAAACTCACTAGTTGTTTTTCAATTCGCTATTTCGGTCTTTTTAATCGTGAGCACTTTGGTGGTTTATCAACAGTTAAATTATATACAAGGTAAGGATCTGGGGTTCTCTAAAGATCAGGTCTTGATAATTAATGATGTGTATACAGCCGGTGATAAGGTTTCCACCTTAAAAGAGCAGGTAAAACAACTGAGTTTTGTAAAAGATGCTACGTTAAGTAGTTTTTTTCCGACACCTTCTAGTCGAAGTGATTCTACTTTTAGTCCTGAAGACGGGGGTACAAATCAAGAGAATGCAGTAAGCATGCAGACCTGGGCGGTTGACTATGATTATGTTTCTACTATGGGTTTTGAACTCGTAGCTGGCCGTAATTTTGATAAAAATTTCGGAAATGATTCAACTACAATTATAGTCAACGAAGCAGCAGTAAGAATTATGAAATTAAGTCCGAAAGAAGCGCTCGGCAAACGATACACACCCGATTTTGATTCAGATAATCCAGAATATAATACCATAATCGGGGTTGTCAAAGATTTTCATATTGCTTCCTTGAAAGAAGATATAGATGCAGTAAGTCTTCATTTAGGAAGAAGTGCCTATGCCTTAGCTGTAAAGATTCAGGCAGGGGATTTCAATAACGCTATTGCACGAATTGAAGCTGTTTGGAATACTATAGTTCCTGGTGAACCTTTTGATTATTATTTCATGGAGGATGCCTTTAATAACACCTATCAAAGTGAGCGAAGATTAGGTAATATTTTTATCATTTTCACTGTCCTTTCCCTTTTAATTGCCTGTTTGGGTCTTTTTGGATTGGCAGCATTTAATGCAGAAAAACGAATTAAAGAAATTGGCGTGCGTAAAGTTTTGGGTGCAAGCGTAAGTCAAATATCCATGAGACTTACAGTTGATTTCTTAAAACTGGTAGGTATTGCCATATTAATTTCTTTACCACTAGGATGGTTTGTCATGAACAAGTGGTTAGAAGATTTTACATATCGTATAACCATTCCTTGGTGGGTATTTGTATTGGCAGCATTTTTAGCGGTTTTTATTTCTGTTCTAACGGTAAGCTACCAAAGTATAAAAGCCGCTATAGTAAACCCTGTTAAAAGTTTGCGTTCCGAATGAAGTAAAAAAATATAAGGTGAATTTCACCGCATCATCAATCATCAAAAAACGAGAATCATGTTTAAAAATCACATTAAAATAGCATGGCGAAGTATTAAAAAGGACAAACTTTTTACCACCATTAAAATTGGTGGTTTTGCCGTTGGTATAGCTGCCTGTTTATTAATTGCCTTATTTATTCGAAATGAGGTTAGCTATGACCAACATTACGAGAAAAAAAATCAAATCTACAGGGTAGTCATGCAAGGCATGTTTAATGGGGAGCAAGTAAAAAGCACACATTTTCAATTGCCTTTGGCAGATGCATTAGAAGCCGATTTTCCAGAAATATTAAAAGCTGGTAAAGTAAATACTATTGAAATATTTGGCGCAGGTAAACACGCCATGCATTTAGAAGGTGAAGTACAGAACAATTTTGAAGAAGGTTTTGTACTAGCCGATCAAGAGGCATTCGATATTTTAGAAATTCAACTAGAGCAGGGTAATACGGCAACAGCACTAACGAATCCTAAGAGCATAATCATCTCCAGAACTAAGGCAGACAAATATTTTAAAAACGGTAAAGCAATCGGCGAAACCATTATTTTAGATGATGATTCGGCTAAGCCATATACCGTAACGGGTATCATGAGAGATGTTCCGAAAAACTCGCACCTTAATTTCGATTTTCTACTTCCAATAGAAGATACGCGTATGAGTTGGACCAATCAGAACTATTTTACATATGTATTGGTTGATGAGAATACAAATGTTCAAGAACTAGAGAAAAAAATGCTTTCTATTATTGAAGATTATGTGATTCCCGCGCAAATAGGCAGAGGTCGTGCGCCAGATTTTATAGAGGTACTTAGAACTATAGAATACAAATTACAACCCATAACCGATATTCATTTGTATTCCGATATTAAGATGGCAGATGGGTTGAAGCATGGCGATATTCGTTTCGTATGGTTATTTGCTGCAATTGCTGGGTTTGTGTTATTGTTGGCGGTTATTAACTTCATTAATCTATCAACGGCAAAGTCAGCCAATAGAGCTAAAGAAGTGGGACTAAGAAAAACCATTGGTGCTTTTAAACATAATCTTGTTGCCCAATTTCTAACTGAATCAGTCTTATTCAGTATTATCTCATTTGTGTTGGGTGTACTGCTTTCATGGTTATTACTTCCATCATTTAATACTATTGCAGCCAAAACGATTACAATGCCATGGTCTGCATGGTGGTTTTTACCGATACTTTTAATTGCATCACTTTTGGTTGGAGTTATTGCCGGGTTATATCCTGCATTTTATTTATCGGCTTTTAAACCGGTTAATGTATTAAAAGGCAGTCTTAGCATTGGAGGTAAAAGTGCCAAACTTAGAAGTGGATTAGTTGTTTTTCAATTTACTACCTCGGTTATTTTAATTATTGGCACGTTGATTATTTATCAGCAGATGGACTATATTCTAAAGAAAGAACTAGGGTATGATAAAGAGCAAGTGGTCATACTTGAAGGTGCAGGAATTTTGCGAAATCGTATGGATGCCTTCAAAGAACAATTGTTAGAAATACCTCAGGTAAAAAGTGCAACGGTAACCAATTATTTGCCGGTTGATGGTGCAAGTAGAAACGGTAATACATTTAGAAAAGCCAATGAGGGAAATGAAGGTAGAGGTATACCTGCTCAAATTTGGAGAGTAGATTATGATTATATAAAAACCTTAGGATTAAAGCTAAACGCAGGAAGAGATTTTTCAAAGGAATTTGCATTAGACTCCATTAACTCCATTGTGATCAATTCAAAAATGGTGCAAGAGCTTGGGTTAGCAGATCCAATAGGAAAAAAGCTTGATAATAACGGACAAGCTTTTACCATTATAGGTGTGGTTGATGATTTTCATTTTAAGTCTTTAAAAGAAGATATTTCTTCCTTATCGCTTGTAATTGGTAAAGACAATGGAGCGGTTTCCTTGAAGTTGAAAAAAGGAAATATTAATGAAGCATTGGCTGGTATAACAGGAGTTTGGAATAAAAATGTGCCAAATCAAGCTATCAATTATAACTTTTTAGACCAAGAGTTTACACGTATGCATGATGATGTGCAGCGCATGGGGATAATATTCAACAGTTTTGCCCTCTTTGCCATTTTCGTAGCATGTTTAGGGCTCTTCGCATTATCTGCTTTTATGGTAGAACAACGTAAAAAAGAAATCAGCATACGCTTGGTACTAGGAGCTCCTTTCAAAAGCATCTATCAATTACTTACGCTCGATTTTATGAAGTTAATATTCATATCCATCTGTATTGCAATTCCGATTGGTTGGTATTTAATGAACCGTTGGCTTCAAGATTTCGCATATCACATTACTATAGGGTGGGGAATATTTGCGGTAGCCTCATGCATTGCGCTGACTATAGCCATCATCACCATCAGTTATCAGTCTATTGGTGCAGCACTACTACAACCTTTAAAAGGGTTAAGAACAGAATAACGTATTATCAACCGGTGCTGAGCGATGGCAAAGTATTAAAAAATGAAAATCATGTTCAAAAATTATATCAAAATTGCTTGGCGAAACCTAATCAAGAACAAAGGCTACTCGATAATTAATATTGGAGGGTTGGCCATAGGTATGGCATGTTTTCTAATGATAGCATTGTTCATAAACAATGAACTCTCTTACGATACCTATCATAAAAATGCTGATAATATTTATAGAGTTGTACATCATAGTGGCTCTGAGGATATAGATGATCAATGGATTTGGGGAAATGCCCCTGTTGGTCCTGCATTGAAAGCCGATTTTTCTGAAGTAATCGAGAAAGTTCAATTCTCAGGAAGATCCGATGTATTGCTTGAATATAACGAGAACTCTTTTCAAGAAAGCAATTGTTTTTATGTAGATGCTACAGTTTTTGATGTCTTTAGCTGGCCATTGATTTCGGGTAATCCAGAGACTGCGCTAGAAGCGCCCTATTCCATTGTTCTAACAGAGAGTACGGCAAAAAAGTACTTTGGAAATGAGGATCCGATGGGTAAAACTGTTGACGGTGTTGGGGGTAGGGCAAATGATGGGTTGTATACGGTTACAGGAGTGATGAAAGATGTACCACCTAATTCACATTTTAGTTTTGATGTGTTACTATCTATGAGTTCTTTTTATCAAACTCGGCCCAGTATTTTTGAATCGTGGGGCTACGTAGATTTCTACACCTACTTTTTGGTAAATGATAATTTTAATTTAGAGGCTTTTCAGACCAAGATGCCAAGCTTTTTGAAAAAAAGGCTTCCAGAAGAATCGCAGGAATATTATTACGACGTTTCATTTGAACCTTTAAAAGATGCTTATTTAAATTCTACCGCGGCTCGTCAGCCAGGCATAACAGGTAGCTTGTCCAATATTTATATTTTTGCAATTATTGGTCTGTTTATCCTAATTATCGCCAGTATAAATTTTATGAATCTTGCGACTGCTCGATCTATGGAACGTGCTAAGGAAGTTGGGGTAAGAAAAGCGATTGGAGCAGATAAAAAGGGACTCATCTTTCAGTTTATGGGAGAGTCATTGATTATGGTATTTCTATCAGCAATAATAGGTCTTTTGATAGTATCTGTTTGTCTTCCTTGGATGGAAAACATAACGGGTAAGGAGTTCACAATAGATAACATTTTCAACATAAATACACTACTACTTTATTTTGGAACCGCATTGATTACTGGGTTATTGTCAGGTAGTTATCCTGCATTTGTTTTGTCGAATTTCAAACCTGTAAGTGTTCTTAAAGGTCTTGTAAGTTCTTCACCACAAGGCGTAAACCTTAGAAAAGGCTTAGTGATTTTCCAGTTTAGTCTTTCAATAGCACTTATTGCAAGTACCGTAATCGTCTATTTTCAATTGGGCTTTATGTTAGATAAGAATCTTGGTTTTGATAGAGAACAGCAACTTGTCATAGACTTTAATTACGACAGTGCTATTCGTGAAAATTTGGAAACCATTAAAAATGAATTTTTGACGTTGCCAGAAGTATCTTCAGCTTCAGCTTCAAGGACTGTACCAGGGGCTCATTTTCCTGCTGCAGGTACTAATATTGAAAGTAATGAAGGAGAAATGATTAATTACACACCATTTCTTTATGAGGTAGATGTTGATTTTATACCTCATTATAAATTAGAAATGGTGGCGGGTAGGGCCTATTCTAGAGATTTTCCGGCAGATACGATCTCATCTATGGTAATTAATGAGTCAGCTGTAAAGGAATTTGGATACGCTAACCCCGAGAACATTTTAGGTAAGAAATTTGAACAATGGGGTAAGTCAGGCACTATCATTGGGGTTGTTAAAGATTTTAATTACTTATCTCTTCATGAAAAAGTAGCTCCACTTACTTTAAGATATGAGCCTGGTAGCAGTAGGTTTATATCCTTAAGAATAAAATCGAAAAACGTTGCAGCTGCTATAAAAAAGATTGAAAATAAATGGGCCGAATTAGCGCCACATCGTCCATTTCTCTATAGTTTTTTAGACGATAGTTTTAATGAACAATACATAGCCGATTTCAGATTTAAAGAATTATTTACACTTTTCTCTTTTTTAGCAATATTAATAGCTTGTTTAGGTCTATTTGGGTTGGCTACTTACAGTGCCATGCTCCGAACTAAAGAGATTGGAATTCGAAAAGTATTAGGAGCAGAGGTTGCTAGCATTGTCACGCTTTTATCAAAAGATTTTATCAAGTTAGTGCTAATATCGATTCTAATAGCAACACCATTTGCCTGGTATGCCATGAACAAATGGCTAAATGTGTATGCCTATAAAATTGACATTAGTTGGTGGATTTTTGCCTTGGCAGGAATAATTGCACTTTCGGTGGCCATTTTAACTGTAAGCTATCATGCAATTAGGTCAGCGAGAGCTAATCCTATAAAAAGCTTACGGACGGAATAAATCATCAATCATCAAAAAACGAGAATCATGTTCAAACAATATTTCAAAATAGCTTGGCGAAACTTAATAAAAAGTAAGCAGCAGACAATTATAAACTTATTAGGTCTTACCGTTGGTACGGTTAGTTGTCTTGCCATTTTATTATACGTTTTTTCTCAATTTGGTTATGATGAACATCATGAAAACGCAGAAAGTATTTTTAGGATAGAGACCGTTATTGAGAGAGATGGTAAAGAAAGTTTTGATACAGCAGCAGCTTCGCCTCCTATTGCTTTTGCGATAAAAGAAGATTTTCCAGAAGTTGAGGAAGCTACACGAGCATTCTTGACAGATGTGTTCTTTAGTAATTTAATCGGCGCTGCTGATAGCAAAGATGCTTATTATGAGCCTAGAGTTTATATGGCCGATTCTACCTTTTTTAAGGTGTTTACCTATAAATTTATAGAAGGAACACAAGAAGCAGCTTTAGACGAACCTTTTTCATTGGTACTATCCTCCAATTTAGCCAAAAAACTATTCGGTAATCAAGAAGCTTTAGGTAAGGCTGTAACATGGGGTAGCGGAGATGATGCTCAGACATTAACGGTTAAAGGTGTTTTTGACGAATCGTTTGGAAAGTCACATCTAAATCCCAATTATATAGTGAGCATGAGTACCCCAGGGATAGGAACTTTTGTTCAAAATTTTAAAAGTTTTGCTACCAATAATTTTGTGTATAGCTATGTGAAATTAAAACCAAATAGCAATGCCGAAGGATTACAAAGTAAACTCCCTCAATTTTTACAGGAAAGAGGAGCTGATGATCTTAAAGATGCAGGTATGGATAGAAAAATCTTATCCCTACAAAACATAACAAAAATTCACTTGTATTCCGAAAAGCGAAAAAATCAGATTCATGAAGTTTCTAACATTAAATATCTTTATTTTTTACTCACGCTGGCCTTCTTCATTCAATTGGTAGCTTGTATTAATTTTATAAATCTTAGTACAGCAAGGGCTAGTAAAAGAGCAAAAGAAATAGGGGTTCGAAAAGTTGTGGGTGCCGGCACCAATAGTTTAATGAGGCAGTTTTTAGGGGAGTCTTTTCTATTGTCACTTTTCACAATGCTTATTAGTATTCCCATTACCATTCTACTTCTACCATTGATAAATGAACTTACCAGTGCTAGTTTGGGTTACCAAGATTTATTGAATTGGCAAATAGGTTCAATTTTAATTGGCTTAGGTGTCATTACGGGTTTTGTTTCGGGCATTTATCCGGCAATCATCTTATCCAATATAAAACCTATTAATGCATTGAAAAGTTCAACAATTTCACAATCGGGCAGCGGTAACTTTAGAAAAGTGTTGGTGGTATTTCAATTTGTAGTTTCTATTAGTTTAGTGGCTACCGTAATTATTGTAACACAGCAGTTTCGATTTACACAAAGTAAAGACCTTGGCTTTGAGCAAGAGAATCTATTGGCACTAAGGATAGGTACGGCTGAAGCTTCTAGTAAATTTGAATCTCTTAAAAAATCATTTCTGAATATACCGGGAGTATTAAATGTATCTAGTGGAAATTACGCACCATCTGAAGTGGTTTTAAATGATAATGGTTTGTATTTACCTGGTGGTAATCGTGAAAATAATACGATAGTAAAAAGACAGGGCATTAGCGAAGATTATTTTGAAACCATGAATATTCCTTTAGTGGTTGGAAGGGATTTTACTCCTACAGATACTACAAATCAGATTATTGTAAATCAAGCGACATTACGAATTTTTAATATTAAGGAAGAAGATGCTTTAAGCGCAAGGCTTATCCAAAGTTTTGGAGATGAGACAGATGAAATGCGGATTATTGGGGTTGCAAAAGATTTCCATTTTGCCTCGTTAAAAGATGAGATAGCACCATTATTACTACATAAGGAAAATCAACCAAACTGGTTATTCATAAAAACACAGACAACCAACTATCAACAATTGTTGGCAGGTTTGGAACAGCAATGGAAAGCAACGGTTAATAATGTACCTTTTGATTATCGATTTGTAGACCAAGAGGTTGAAAAACTATATGATGAAGAGAAGCGTCTAGGAGAAATTTCTATTGTATTTACTATACTAGCCATTCTCATAAGTTGTTTAGGACTTTTCGGACTTGTTTCATTTGTGGCAGAACAGAAGAAAAAGGAGATAGGTATTCGTAAAGTATTGGGAGCAAGCATTGGGTCAGTAGTTCAATTATTGACAAAAGATTTTATTAAGCTAGTACTTATTGCACTTGCTATAGCAACCCCAATTGCGTACTACTTTATGCAACGCTGGTTAGAGGATTTTACCTATCGCATAGAAATACAATGGTGGGTGTTTGCTTTAGCGGGTGGTTTCGCTGTGCTAATCACATTTTTCACTGTTGGGTTTCAATCCTTAAAATCAGCAGTTGCAAACCCGGTGAAAAGCTTACGGACGGAATAAATCATCAATCATCAAAAAACGAGAATCATGTTCAAAAACAACTTTAAAATAGCATTTAGAAATTCGTTAAGATATAAAAGCAATAGTATAATAAACATAGTTGGTCTTGCAATAGGTTTAACGTGTGTAATATTAATAGCCTTATTTGTTACTGATGAATTAAGGTATGATCGTTTTTTTGAAAATGCAAACCAAATATATAGAGTAAATATAAATGGTAAAATGGGTGATGGAGAATTTTATGCTGGCTATACGCCACCACCCGCTGGTGCAACGCTTACAGATAATTTTCCCGAAATAGAGAGCTATACAAGAATATATAGACCAGGTGTAGATGTCCTCGAATACGAAGGTAATAATGAGAAAAAGACGTTTAATGAAAAATACATTTATGCTGTAGATTCTAATTTTCTTGATGTCTTCAGCTATCCTTTATTGAAAGGAAATCCTAAGAGTTGTCTTGAAGAAACTAATAGTGTGGTTCTTACCAGTAGTATTGCAAAGAAATATTTTGGTGAAGTTGACCCTATGGGTAAAATTCTTTTCTATGGAAAACAAAAAAAGCCTTTAAAAGTAACCGGTGTATTGAAAGATATGACCAACCTTCCGGTTTCTGTAAAGTTTGACTTCTTAGTACCTGTTAAAAATGTAGAAAGTGTTACTCGTTTTAATTGGAGTTGGGTGTGGTTGCAAATGGCAACTTATGTGAAATTAACTGATAAAGCAGCTGAAAATCCCAATATTTTAAATCATTTAGAAACTCAGTTTCCTGCAATGGTCAAGGTACACGCTGCTAATGCTTTTGATAGAATTGGTCAACCTTTTGATGAGTTTTTAGAAAATGGAAATAAATGGGACATACATTTACAAGCATTAACTGATATTCATTTATATTCAGGGGAAATAGAATCTTCTATTACAGAACAAAATAATATTCAGAATTTATATATATTCGGAATAATTGCCTTCTTTATAATTGTATTGGCTTGTGTTAATTTTATCAATCTATCTACAGCACAAGCATCAAAAAGAGGAAAAGAAATTGGAATTCGTAAAGTTTTAGGGTCGTTTAGAGGGCAGTTAATAAAACAATTTCTTACCGAAGCAATTTTTTATACGATAATATCCACAGTTTTAGCACTTTTCTTGGTTTGGGCATTGTTGCCATTTTTTAATCAGTTATCGGGTAAAACCCTTCCCTTTCAAGCTATTTTTAAAGATGGTATTTGGTTATTCATACTAGGTCTGAGTTTTTTAACGGCGCTATTGGCAGGTATTTATCCAGCTTTTTACCTTACATCATTTAAACCTGTTAATGTTTTAAAAGGGGTTACCGGTTTGTCCAATAAAAGAGGTGGGTTTATAAGAAATGGTCTCGTAGTGTTTCAATTTACCATTGCCATTATTATGGTCATAGCCACATGTATTGTTTATTTACAATTGAACTATACGCAGAATAGAGATTTAGGCTATGACAAGGAAAATTTGGTAGTACTTCAGAATACTGAAAAATTAGAAGGAAGTGAAGAAACTTTTAGGCAAGAACTAGAAGCGCTAACAGAGATCAAAAGTGCTACCATTTCTTCAGGTATGCTAACCAAAGGTAATTTTGGCGATTTTTATGTTCCTGAAACCTCGAATACTGAAGATAATATTGCAAAGGATATATCACTACAATCATATCTTGTTGATGAACATTTCATTTCAACTTTAAACTTAAAGCTCATAGAAGGGCGCGGCTTTAATAATAAGTTTAACGATTCTTTATCAGTTGTTATAAATGAGGCTACCGCTAAACAAATAGGTTGGGAAAATCCAATAGGGAATATGATACGTTACCCAGGTGGAAGAATGGAATCGTATAAGGTGGTAGGTGTTTTAAAAGATTTTAATTTAGAATCATTACATAGTCATATTGAACCGTTTGCATTATTTTCAAACAAGTCAGAAAGTTATGATACAGGGGTATCTTATATAACTTTAAAAATTAAATCAGGTAATACAGGAAAAATTTTAGAGGCAATCGAGAATAAATGGAATGCGTACCAATCAGATATTCCGTTCGAATACTCCTTTCTAGATGAGGACTTAAATACAGCTTATATAGAAGACCAAAGACAAGCTAATCTATTCGGTGTTTTTTCATTCTTGACCATTTTTATTGCTTGTATGGGTTTGCTTGGGTTAATTTCATTTATCGCACAGCAGAAAACAAAAGAAATAGGAATTAGAAAGGTATTGGGAGCGAGTATTATTGAGCTTGTTCAGCTACTTGCAATTGATTTTGTTAAACTGATTTTCATAGCCTTACTTATTGCTACTCCTTTTGCTTGGTTTTATATGAATAAATGGTTACAAGATTTTGCATATAAAATTGAATTTCCTTGGTGGGTTTTTATAGTCTCAGGAGTAATGGCTTTAGCTATAGCAATGATTACAATGGGCTTTCAAGCGATTAAAGCTGCAATTACAAACCCAGTAAAATGCTTAAGAACCGAATAAGAATTAGTATTTGGCATAAGTGGATTTATAATGATTTATTGTAAACATATTAGACATCTTTTGTCCAATTATTTTACAGTTTTCAGAATGATTAATTATATAAAATATTGATTATCAATACTATATATAAATGGCATGAAATTAGACCTTGGTAAATAGGTAGAAGTAATTACCGCCAATCAAATAACGAGAATCATGTTTAAGAACTATTTAAAAATCGCCTGGCGAAATCTTTGGAAAAACAAAGGGTATACCTTCATAAATGTAGGAGGTCTCGCTTTGGGTATGGCGGTTACTTTAATCATCGGACTTTGGATATTAGATGAACAATCGTACAACGATTACTTTAAGAAAAAAGATAAAATTGCTCAGGTTTTCCAATCACAAACTTTTAATGGAGAGACAGGTACGGGCCCCGCGATACCTAGACCTTTAGAAAAGGCCTTGCGAGATGGTTATTCAGATAATTTTAAACATTTGATTATGTGTTCTTGGACCAATGATCATTATTTAAAATATGGAGAAAAGAGTATTTCTAGGCCAGGTAATTATATGCAACAAGTAGGGCCTGAACTTTTTGGCTTCGAAATTATAAAAGGGGATAAGGACGGGCTTCGAGAAATCAATTCTATCATGTTGTCAGAGTCTACCGCAAATGCACTTTTTGGTAACGAAGACCCCATAGGTAAAACAGTGACAGTAAGTAATGAACACAAAATGAATGTAAGTTCGGTTTACAAAGATGTACCGTTTAACAATACATTCAATGATACAGATTTTATAATACCATGGGAAAAGTATTTGGCCGCCAATGAGTGGATACGTAATGCCGAAGATCAATGGGGTAACAATTCTTTTCAAATGTTCGTTCAATTGGCAGATAATACAACCTTTGATAAGGTGACCAATACCATTAAAGATGTCAAGAAAAATCTTAATGAGGACACTGCCCAATTCAATCCTCAGATTTTTTTATTCCCTATGAAAGATTGGTATCTACGTAGTAGTTTTGAAAATGGAAAGCAAGTTGGTGGCCGCATAAAATATGTATGGCTTTTTGGTATTATTGGCGCATTTGTATTGCTTTTAGCATGTATAAACTTCATGAACTTGAGTACTGCAAGGTCAGAGAAACGAGGTAAGGAAGTTGGTATTAGAAAAGCTATAGGATCACAAAGAGGGCAACTAATCTATCAGTTTTTAAGTGAATCTTTTTTAGTTGTTCTATTTGCTTTCTTCTTAGCAATGTTATTGGTGGTATTATCTTTAAACGGATTTAATGAATTGTCAAAAAAGGAAATTACGTTCCCTTGGGATAATGGATTGTTTTGGTTGATTTCTCTGGTATTTATTCTATTTACTTCATTGTTGGCAGGTAGTTATCCTGCGCTTTATCTTTCTTCTTTTAAGCCAGTTGATGTTTTAAAAGGTACTTTTAAATCAGGTAAATATGCTGGCCTGCCAAGAAAAATATTAGTTGTTGTACAGTTTACTGTTTCAGTAGCTTTCATTATAGGTACGGTCATTGTGATGCAACAAATTAATCATGCCAAGAATCGTCCTGTAGGGTATGACAAAGAAGGTCTAATTCAGATACCCACGTTTAGTCAAGATTTTTTTGGTAAATATGATTTAATGCGTTCAGAGTTTTTGGGTTCTGGGGCAGCAATTGAAATGTCTACATCTAGCAGCCCTACAACTCAAATTTGGTCTAATAGAGGTGGTTTTGTTTGGGAAGGTAAACCAGAAGGATTTCAAGAAGATTTAGCCTGGACAGAAGTTTCACCGGAGTATGCAAAATCATTGAATCTTAAAATAGTAGAAGGAAGAGATTTTTCTAGGGATTTTGCAACAGATTCTATGGGTGTGCTAATCAATGAAACTGCAAAGAAATATTTAGGAATGGAAAACCCTATTGGTCAACTTTTAAGAGATGACGATGATGAAGATCCAGGGCCACCAATGAAAATTATTGGCGTAGTACAAGACATGATAACGCAATCACCTTACGAGCCAGTAAAACAGGGTGTTTATGTATATGATAGGCAAAATAATGCTAGTTATTATAATGTAAGATTAAACCCAAATGAGAGTGCCTCTAAAAATATTGCTACAATCGAGAGGGTTTTTAAAGAGCATTTTCCAGATATACCTTTTGAGTATGAATTTATAGATAGTGAATATGGCCAAAAATTTGCGTCGGAAGAGCGCATCGGTACGCTTTCAGGTGTTTTTACCGCGCTTGCGATATTAATCAGTTGTTTAGGTCTTTTCGGACTTACATCTTTCGTAGCAGAGCAACGAAAGAAAGAAATAGGGGTAAGAAAAGTATTAGGAGCATCAATTTTCAATGTATGGAATATGTTGTCAAAAGACTTTTTGAAGCTGGTTATTATCTCTTGTTTCATTGCAGTTCCGATTGCATATTATATTATGAACGGTTGGTTGCAAGAGTATCCTTATCGAGTAATTTTAAAATGGTGGATATTCGCTTTGGCCATGGTTGGTGCAATGTTGGTTACCATAGTAACAGTAAGTTTCCAAGCAATAAAAGCAGCAAAAGCTAATCCTGTAAAAAGTTTACGAACAGAGTAAAATTATAATCATGTTAAAAAACCATCTGAAACTATCTTTTCGTAATCTGTGGAAAAACAGAACACTTTCTTTTCTTAATCTTTTAGGGCTAAGCATAGGTGTTGGTAGTGTATTAACACTAATGTTTTCTGTCTATGCTTATTATGTGGCAGATGACATAATTCCAGAAAAAGAAAATATCTATTACCTGAAAACACATTTGAATTATGGCAACGATTACAATGAAGCTGTATATCCTTTATTGGATAAAATAAATAGTACGTCACCAGAAGTAGAAGCGGGCACACACTTGCATGGCTGGGGTGATATATGGTTAGAAGTTGGGGATAAGGAATTTCAAAACACAACTGCGTATGCCGACCCTGAATTTTTTGAAGTTTTTAAATTGCCTTTAAAATTCGGAAATCATAACACCGCCTTTAAAGAAAAGTATTCAATCGTTTTAACTGATAAAGTAAGCAAGCAACTTTTTGGTAAAGAAAACCCAGTAGGTAGAAACTTAAAGGCAGCAGACACTTTAAATTTGACCATTACCGGCGTGTTAGAGCCGATAAGTCCGTATTCTTCATTTCGATTGGGTGTTTTGTTACCGAATACACTTTTAAAGGATAACCCTAATTTTATACAACAGACCAATTGGGATAATAGTTTTTCGCCAATATTCTTAAAACTGGCCCCAGAAACGGATATTGCACTTTTTGAAAAGAAAGTTGACAACTTAGTACAGGAAAATTATGCAGACCCTACAGTAATTTCAAGAATGGAAGTTATGCCGTATTCAGAAGTTCGTATGGATTCAATACCTGTTGTTGAAATAATTATTGCTGGTAATATTGCAACATCTTTTTTTGTGCTACTTCTTGTACTTGTAAACCTTCTCAACTTAAATACGTCTACTATGTTTCGTAGAACGAAAGACATTGCTGTTCGGAAAATTTTGGGAGGTAGCAGCAAAGGGGTAATCACCCAGTTTTGTTTGGAAAATGGGATTTTAGTATTGTTATCCATACTAATTTCTGGGGTACTCTTCTTTGGGTTTTTATTACCTAAACTGAACGATATTTTTGGTGCCGATTTTGGCGAGATTAATTTTAACTTTATAAATGATTATCCTGTAGTCTTAGGGGCTATTGCCTTAGGTGTTTTGGTAACCTTGGTGGTAGGTATATTACCTACATTACGATTTACTTCATTGCCGGTTTCACAAGGCATCAAAGGAAAAATAGATAGTGCCAAGGGGAGTTTTATTTTACGAAATTCATTTATCATCCTTCAATTTTCTATTGCTATCCTTTTTATCTGTGTTGCTATTATTTTAAATAGTCAAATTGGGTTTATGAAAAAGGCTGATTTGGGCTTTGAGCGAGATAATGTAATTGTCGGTAACATAGACCTTGATTATAAAAACATGGATGCTGCCAACTCTAACTTTAAAGCGCTGTTAAATGATTTAGAAGCCAATCCCTTTGTTAAAAATGTTGGTACTAGTCAGTCAGTTCCATCTGATTATTATTTCAATTATACCAGGTTTTACGACCCAAATACAAAAGCCGATGTACGTCTACGTCGTTCTTATACAGATGCAGGCTACCTTAAAACACTACAAATTCCGCTTATAGAAGGTAGAGATTTTGATAGCGATATTGACAATGGAGAGGTGAAACCGGTCATTATAAATCGTAGTGCAATGGAGGCTTTTGGTTGGACATCTATAGAAGGAAAACGGTTGAAGTCTAAAAACAGCGATTTTATAGGCAACCCTATTGTTGGTGTGATGGAAGATTTTCACTATCAAGATTTACAGAACGCTGTAGAACCATTAGTACATTATTACAGAGACGTAGAAAATTTAGCAGCACATCGTTACCTCTCTGTTCGGGTTGTTAACGGTCAGGAAAAAGCAATAAAAGATATATTAGCCAATGCCTTTGCTAAAATAGATTCCAGAAAAAATTATGCCCAAAGTGACCTTAGTGAAAAAGTAAGCGGACAATACCGCTTAATCGACGGCATGTTAAAAACTGTAAACGTTGTTGCATTATTAACCATTTTTATTTCCTGTTTAGGCATGTTCGGTCTTATCTCATTTATGGCAAAGAGAAGAATTAAAGAAATAGGAATACGTAAAGTATTAGGGGCAGGTGTATTTAAAATAGTGGTCTTGCTTTCTAAGGACTATATAGTATTGGTAGGTATTGGAGCTTTAATTGCGTTCCCAATAGCTTGGTATATGATGAGTGCATGGTTGGGTAGTTTTGCATATAGTATTTCTATTCAATGGTGGATGTTTGCCTTGGCAGGATGTATTGCTTTTTGTATAACAGCATTCACATTAGGCATTCAAGCAATAAAATCAGCAACGGCAAATCCTGTAAAAAGTTTACGAACAGAGTAATACTAAACTAATATGCTACGTAATTATTTAAAGATTGCATTTCGTAATGTTTGGAAAAACAAGGTCTTCTCATTGATAAACATCTTGGGACTTTCCATAGGTTTGAGTGCTGCATTTGTAATTGGCGCTATGGTGTTTTATGACCTTTCTTTTGATAAATTTCATCCAGATGGCGATAGAATCTATAGAGTTACTACAGCTTTTAAAAGTCCGGATGGCGATTTTTACAATGCAGGTGTAACAGTGCCTCTGGCACAAGCACTCGTGGATTTAAATATGGAGGAATTGGAAACGGTAGCACCATTTTTCACCACGTATCCTCTACATGTAGGAAATCAGGAAACAGGCGATCGCTTTAAAAACCCAGAATTTGTAATTTATACGGAGCCATCCTACTTTAAGACTTTTGAATATAATTGGTTGGCAGGGAATAAAGAAAGTGCTTTGAAGGAGCCAAATATGGTAGTTTTATCTGAAGAACGTGCTAAAAAATATTTCCCTAATCAAGAGTTAGAAGGCATTTTAGGAAGGTCTGTCTTGTATAATGATACAATACCAGCTACCGTATCGGGTATAATTTCCAAATTCAACAAAAGAACAGATATTGTTTTCGAAGAATTTATCTCTTTAAAAACTGCAGCGACCCAAGATATGACCAATGCTGTAAACGAAGCAAATTGGAACAACACCAACTCTGCCTCTCAATTATTCATTAAACTTTCACAGAATGCAGACCCTGTAAAAGTTCAGGAAATCCTTGCCCAAATTGCAAAAGAGCATGATGAACCAGAAATGGTAGCCATTGGTAGAAGTAATACATATACCATACAGCCACTGGCTGACATTCATTTGAATCCTGATTATGGCACGTTCGATTTTAATGATAGTCGAACAACAATGTCAGCGCTAAAAAGTTTATTGTTTTTGGCTGCTATCTTAGTTCTTCTAGGATGTATAAATTTCATCAATTTAAATACTGCCCAAGCCATACAACGAGCAAAGGAAATTGGTATTAGAAAAACCTTAGGCAGTTCAAGAAAACAATTGATATTTCAGTTCTTAGGAGAAACATTTATATTGACTTTGGCTGCCGCTATTCTTTCTTTTTTTCTATCGAAATGGTTACTCATATTATTTTCTGATTTTATTCCAACAGGACTCACTTTTGAGCTTTTTTGGAATCCTTGGATTATGGCAGGTATAGCTGTATTGCTACTTTTAGTAACGGTTTTATCAGGTTTTTATCCTGCTTTGGTCATGTCTAAATACAAACCAGTTTCAGTGTTTAAGCAGCAGATTCTACCCAATTCTGATAAAGGTACTTTAAGAAAGTATTTAACTGTATTTCAATTTGTAATTGCGCAAGTGTTCATAATAGCCACGCTGATGGTAGGTAAGCAGTTGAACTATATAATGAAAAAGGACATGGGCTTTAAGACAGAGGCCATTGCGTATTTACGAACTCCTTGGAGAGACACCTCGGCTATTAAACGAGCAAGGTTTGTACGTCATATGGAAGAATTGCCAGGAATTAAACAGGTTGTTCTTTCTGGAAATCCACCAGCATCATTTTCAACAATGTTTATGGGCGCTTTGTTTGTAGATGGAGATAAGGAAGTGAATTCAGATTTACAATTAATGTATGGTAATGCAAACTATTTTGATTTATACAATTTAAAACTAGTTGCAGGTCGATTGCCTTTAAATGATTCAATACGAGAATTTGTTGTCAACAAATCGTATTTAAAAGTAATTGGAATTGAGAACCCTGCAGATGTAATTGGTAAAATTTTAAAGAATGACAATGAGAATTTACCCATTGTTGGTGTTATGGAAGATTTTAACCAACATTCCCTTAAATATGGTGTAGCACCAATGGCATTTACAGGAGGTTCTTACAGTGGAAAATGGACGCAGTTTAGAACCATTCATTTTAAATTGAATAGTTTGGATAGTGGTGATTGGCCATCTACTATATCTGATGTGGAAACAATTTGGAAAGACCTATATCCAGAATCTGATTTCGAATATAGTTTTATGGATGATACTGTAAAAAAGTTTTACGAAAGTGAGCAAAAAACATCGATGCTTTTACAATGGGCTACAGGTCTTGCAATTCTTATAAGTTGTTTAGGATTGTTTGGGTTGGTCATACATACTACAGAACGCAGAACAAAGGAAATAGGAATTCGTAAAATACTTGGTGCAAACCTCTTTCAATTAAATTTTTTATTATCGAAAGATTTTTTAAAATTAGTAGTGATCGCTTTTTTAATTGCTACTCCGATCGCATGGTATGGCCTAAATCAATGGTTAGAGGGTTTTGCTAACAAAACGACATTAAGTTGGTGGATTTTTGCCTTAAGTGGTTTGTCTATGATTGTGATTTCACTTTTAATAATGACGATTAAAACTATAAACTCTGCGAATACAAACCCGGTTAAAAGTTTACGAACAGAGTAAAAGCTCAAATCTTAACAAAAAACTAAAACTAAAAGAATGTTACTACAAATAAATAATATTTTCAAATGGGTACAGCAAGGCGGTCAGCGTATATTCTTACTTAAAGATGTAAATCTTGAAGTAGAAGAAGGCGAGTTTATTTCTATAATGGGACCATCAGGTTCGGGGAAATCAACATTGCTAAATGTGATTGGTATGTTAGATACCTTTAATGAAGGTGAGTATGAATTTTTGAGCGAATCTGTACATACCTTAAAAGAGAAATACCGTTCTAATTTGTACAAAGAATATATCGGTTTTGTATTTCAATCCTATCATTTATTGGATGAGCTTACGGTAGAAGAAAATTTAGAAATGCCCCTGTTATATAAAAAAGTCAAGGGCTCGGAACGAAAAGCCTTGGTGGCTGATATGTTAGACCGATTTAATATTGTTGGCAAGAAAGATTTGTTCCCAACCCAATTAAGTGGTGGTCAGCAACAGTTAGTTGGTGTAGCTCGTGCCCTGATAGGAAAACCTAAGTTGATTTTAGCAGATGAACCTACAGGAAATCTAAATTCTCAACAGAGTGAGGAAATTATGCAACTTTTTCAAAAATTGAATAAAGAAGATGGCGTAACCATTATTCAAGTAACCCATTCAGAAATGAATGCAGCATATGGCTCAAGAACGATCAACCTTTTAGATGGAAGAAGAGTTTCATAAGTAAAGTGTGTTAATTAATTTTGCACAATTTTAGTTCGAGTGATTTGCCTCCACTTTTTTATTCGAAAAAAATGGTATCGAGAACATTTAATTGGTACATAACTTAAATCTAAATAGTGCACTATTCAATAAACCTAATTCGCATACCCCGTAGGATGCATCTCATCAAACTCAGTGTTTTCTTGAAAAGCTTTCGCTAATAAAAGAATACTGGCTTCATCATATAGATTGCCAACAAGAGTTATGCTGGTAGGGTGTTTTTCTTTATCCAATCCAGTAGGAATAGAAATCACAGGGTGACCAGTTAAGTTAGTAATGATCAATTGTCTATTACCGAAAGTTGGAGAAATAAGAATGTCGTAATCTTTCATGATTACTTCCATTTTTTCAATAAGAACTTGTCGATGTCTATTGGCCTGTAAATATTCAACGGCTGGTATAAAACGTGCTTGGCGTAATGAATTTGCTCTTGAGCTTTGGTCTTGTTCTACCATTTTGTCAACGTTTCTAGAGCGAACTAAGACGTCAAAAAAAGCACCAGATTCTGCTCTTAAAATCACATCAAAACTTGAGTAGGGAACATCCTCTGGTAATTCGACTTCATTTAGGGTTATTCCCATTTTCTTAAAAGTTTCCAATGCTTTTTCCAAATTGGCTTTACTTAGCGAAGTATCTTTTTCAATGTCTTTTTTAAGATAACCTACGCGAAGAGATTTAAAATCTTTATTTGGTTCAAAACCATCAGGGAAATCGGTTGTTGTGCCATCTTTTGGGTCCTTACCGGTAATAATGCTGTAAACTATCGCGCAATCTTCAGCACTTCTTGCCATAGGGCCAACTTTATCCATAGACCAACTTAAACTCATTACACCATGTCTACTAACTCTTCCGTAGGTAGGGCGTAAACCTGTAATTCCGTTTCTAGTACTCGGCGAGGTTATAGAGCCTAATGTTTCTGTACCAAGTGCAAAAGGTACTAGCCCAGCAGATGTGGCTGAACCAGAACCTGCAGATGACCCTGAGGCTCCTTGTTCTGTATCCCAAGGGTTTTTTGTTTTTCCATCGAACCAAACATCACCACGTGCTAAAGATCCTGATACCAATTTGGCAACTAAGACACCGCCGGCATTTTGTAATTTTTCTACTACAGTTGCAGTCATCTCAATTTGTTGGTCTCTATAAGGTTCTGCGCCCCATGTGGTTTTGTACCCTTCAACGGCCATTAAATCTTTAACTCCGTATGGTATTCCGTGTAAAATGCCTCGGTAATTACCGGCGGCGAGTTCAGCATCTAGTTTTTTAGCCTGATCCAGAGCCATTTCTTCAGTTATAGTGATGGTACATTGTAAAACAGGATTATATTTTTTTAACCGTGCTATGAAAAATTCAGTCAATTTTAAAGAGCTTATTTTTTTATCCTTTATTAAGGATGCAAGTTGAGGGATGGAGTAAAAAGCCATATCAGCTTCTTTTTCTGGTAGTTGTACATTTGCCGGAATTTCCCAAACTGGAAAACCGGATTGTGGTTTTGGCGAAAAATTAAGTGGTAAAGGATTGAATTGAATCGCTGGAAAAACGTCATTTGCCAAAGTATATTTCCGTAAAGAATCGAATCCTTCTTTATTACTTTTTAGGTAAGGGTAAAGGGTGTCTATATATTTTTTATCAAAATCAAGGCCTAATAATTTTTGTGACCTAATGACATCTTTTTTAGAAAACTCAGATTTTGAACTTGAGCAAGCTGTTGTCATTATTACGAATGAACTTATAACTAATAGATGAATCGATTTTTTGGTTGGTTGGTACATGTTTGATAAAATTTTAATTGTGTTGTAAATTACAATTTTTGTCTAGTTTCTACCCCGGTCTGAATTATAATTGAACAAGTAATGATTTTCTATGAATAACAGCTTCTATTTATGATGGCATCTTCATTTTCAATACACGAACTTCATAATCTCCCATCTAAGGATTATCTTTGTTGTTTAGAATGAATTTATATAATGAAGATAGATAAAAAGGACATTTTGAAGGCTTTGGAACATATTACAGTTCCTGGTGAGGGTCAAAATATGGTAGATAGTGGTGCAGTTACCAATATTCAGATTTTTGGCGATGAGGTTGAGGTTGATATTACGATTGCAAATCCGAGTTTACAGGCTCGTAAAAAGACAGAAGTTGAGATTTTAAAGATTATTCATAAAGAAGTTTACGAAAAGGCTAAAATTAAAATCAATATTAAGGTCGATGCTCCTGCGATAAAGCCTAAAGTTAACGAGATAAAAGGTAAGGCTATACCAGGCATTTCTAATATAATCGCGGTAGCTTCTGGTAAAGGTGGAGTTGGCAAATCAACTGTTACGGCCAATCTAGCGGTTACATTGTCTAAAATGGGCTTTAAAGTAGGGTTGTTGGATGCCGATATCTACGGGCCATCAATGCCAATTATGTTCGATGTGCCAAATGAAAAGCCATTAGCTGTAAATGTAGAAGGTAAATCTAAAATGAAACCTGTTGAGAGTTACGGGGTAAAATTATTATCAATAGGTTTTTTTACGCAACGTGATCAAGCGGTAATTTGGAGAGGGCCAATGGCTTCTAAAGCTTTAAATCAAATGATATTTGATGCACATTGGGGTGATTTAGATTTTATGTTGATTGATTTGCCACCTGGTACGGGCGACATACATTTAAGTATTATGCAGGCTTTACCAATAACAGGTGCGGTTGTGGTAAGTACACCACAAGAAGTTGCTCTTGCCGATGCAAGAAAGGGTGTGGCAATGTTTCAACAAGATTCTATAAATGTTCCTGTATTAGGCATCATAGAGAATATGGCTTATTTTACACCAGCAGAGTTGCCAGAAAATAAATACTATATATTTGGTAAAGAAGGGGCGAAACATCTTGCTGAAGATTTGAAAGTACCTTTTCTTGGTGAAATACCTTTGGTGCAAAGTATACGCGAGGCAGGAGATGTAGGTAGACCTGCAGCATTGCAAAGCGGTACACCGGTAGAGGCTGCTTTTGAAGAGATAACGAAGCAGGTAGTAAGTGAGGTTGTTGGAAGAAATAAGACACTGCCACCAACTGAAGCAATAAAAATTACAACAATGGCAGGATGTTCTGCTGTTAAGAAAAAATAGTTATGACAACGGAAGAACTAACATTGAATGTTGAAAAAGCATTAGAGGAAATCAGACCTTTTTTACAAAGTGACGGTGGTGATATTACACTGATTTCCGTTGAAGAACATTCCGTAAAAGTAAGATTAGAGGGAGCCTGTGTAGGGTGTAGCGTCAATCAAATGACATTGAAAAGTGGAGTGGAAATGACGATTAAAAAATACGCACCGCAAATTGAAGAGGTGATTAATGTAGTAGGTGTATAACCTGAGATATGTCATTATTTATTATGAAGCATAACAATAACTTTGAAGGGTTTTAAAAATATTTTTTTTAATGATTAAGACCGACATACTTATAATTGGCGCGGGACCTACGGGTCTTTTCGCAGTTTTTGAAGCAGGACTATTAAAATTAAAATGCCATTTAATTGATGCGCTACCTCAAGCAGGTGGGCAGTGTTCTGAAATCTATCCTAAGAAACCTATTTACGATATTCCTGGTTTTCCAGAAGTCTTGGCAGGCGATTTGGTAGATAATCTTATGGAGCAGATTAAGCCATTTCAACCTGGTTTTACCTTAGGTGAGCGCGCTGAAACTATTGAAAAACTAGACGATGGTTCATTTGTGGTTACCACTAATAAAGGTACTAAGCACCATGCTCCAATAGTAGCAATTGCAGGTGGTTTGGGTAGTTTTGAACCTCGTAAACCATTATTGCAAAACTTGGCAAAATTTGAAGATAATGGAGTATCCTACATGATTAAGGATCCTGAGGTGTATCGCGGTAAAAAGGTAGTACTGGCAGGCGGAGGTGATTCTGCGCTCGATTGGAGTATTTTTTTAGCTGATGTTGCATCAGAAGTAACCTTAGTACATAGGAGAAATGAATTTAGAGGGGCATTAGATTCTGTAGATAAAGTGCAAGACTTAAAGAATCAGGGCAAAATAAACCTTATTACCCCAGGAGAAATTATAGAGTTAAAAGGAACGGATTCGCTGGAATCTGTTTTAATTCGTAAGACTACAGATACCAAAGAAAATATCACTTTAGCAGTTGATGCTTTTATTCCTTTATTCGGACTCTCCCCTAAATTAGGTCCTATTGGTGACTGGGGCTTGGAAATAGAAAAAAATGCTATTAAGGTCAATACATTTGATTATCAAACCAATATACCTGGTATTTATGCAATAGGAGATGTAAATACATATCCTGGTAAATTAAAATTAATACTATGCGGCTTTCATGAAGCAACATTAATGTGCCAAAGTGCTTTTCAAAAAATATTCCCAGATAAGAAATATGTTATGAAGTATACTACCGTTGGTGGTATTAATGGTTTTGATGGAAGTAAAAAAGAGGCGCCTAAGGCAGTTGTTAAAGCAATTGAATAAAAAGTATGAAATGTCCTTCTTGGCAAAGTCGAGCGACTAAGTTGATGGAGATTAAAAAATTGTTACTTAAATGACAGATGTAAAATTAAAAATCATAGATAGAAACGGAGTGTTACATGAAATCGACGCCCCAACTGATATGAACATGAACTTGATGGAGGTTGTTCGTTCTTATGAACTAGCTCCCGAAGGAACGATAGGTATCTGTGGTGGTATGGCAATGTGTGCCTCTTGTCAATGTTATATAAAGTCAGAACACGAGCTTCCAGAAATGTCTGATGATGAGGAAGCAATGCTCGCTGAAGCATTTAATGTAAAGGATAATTCACGATTAGGCTGTCAATTACATATCTCTGAAGATATGGATGGCCTGGAGGTAGAATTAGCTCCAGAAGAAGCTTAATACGCCCTTGCGACGAAGTAATTTTCCGTATTACAAAGCAACAGTTAGCCGAGCTACAATCGCTAAGATGGTAGTTTTTATACTTTTCAATTTGGAATTGAGGCAAAGAATATTTTTAGTACACTGAATACTATTTCTATATTCTCGCTTGATACGTAAACAGATTATGGTATCTGCCTTCCGTAGCAATCAGTTCATCATGTGTACCTTGCTCAGCAATACGTCCGTTTTCAATAACTAATATTTGATTTGCTTTTCTAATGGTACTTAAACGGTGTGCAATTACAAATGTGGTTCTACCTTTAGTAAGTTCTGCCAAACTTTTTTGAATCAGCGCTTCGCTTTCAGTATCGAGATTAGAAGTGGCTTCATCTAATATTAAAATTCTAGGGTTAGCCAACACCGCTCTTGCAATTGCGATACGTTGTCGTTGTCCGCCAGATAATTTAACCCCTCGTTCACCAATTAAAGTTTCCAATCCGTCTTCAAAACGGTCTGTAAATTCATTAACGTATGCCGCATTTACGGCAGCAGTCAATTCTTCTTCTGTAGCATCTGGCCTTGGGAAAAGAATGTTCTGGCGAATAGTTCCTTCAAAAAGAAATTCATCCTGTAAAACAACCCCTAAGTGTTTTCTAAAACTACCTAAGTTTACCTTTGAAATGTCTTCTCCATCTACAGTGATACTCCCAGATTGGGGGTTTAAAAATGTAGCCGCCAAACCAGCAATCGTACTTTTGCCTGATCCAGAACTACCCACTAGGGCTATGACTTCGCCAGATTTCGCCTCAAAACTAATGTTGTGAAGCACTTCTTTATCCTCTTCATAGGCAAAAGAAACATCATTGAACACGATATTGCCTTCTAGATTTTTCAAGAATTCAGTACGATTCTCTTCATCAGATTCCGGTGTCATGTTCATTAGTTCTTCAGTACGATCTAGTCCTGCTAAAGCTTCTGTCAATTGGCTTCCTATATTACTCATTTGAACAATTGGCGCTACCATAAGGCCCAATAAGAAAGTAAAGGTCAAGAAGTCACCAATGGTCAATTCACCCATCATTATTTTATAGCCTCCAATTCCCATGATTCCTGTTGTTGCCAATCCCAATAAAAACGTGGCAGAACTGGTCATGAATGCGGTGGCGGTCAAACTTTTCTTTACATTTAGATAAAGGCGTTCAACACCTTCCTCAAAGATTTTATTTTCTTGTTCTTCGGCATTAAAGCCTTTAATGACACGAACACCCCCTAAAGTTTCGGTTAATCTACCCGTTACTTCAGCATTTATTTTACCTCTATTTCTAAAAATTGGGCGTATAATTTTAAATGCTTTTAAGGCAATCAATGCAAAAATAGCTAGGGGTACTAAGGTGAATAAGGTCATTGTCCAACTAATTCGTAAAAGTAAAATCAGCGAAACTACCGCAGTAATAGTACCACCTACCAATTGAACCAATCCTGTACCGATTAGGTTTCGAACTCCTTCAACATCGCTCATAATTCGAGAAACCAATGCTCCTGATTTTGTATTATCGAAAAATCGAATAGGCAATGAAAGTACCTTCTTTTGTACTTGTGCTCTAAGTTCAGATATTAAATATTGAGCTTGTACGCTTAAAATTTTTGTCAGTAAAAATGATGTTACGGCTTGTACCAAAATTGCCAAACCTACAGCAAGCACTAGCATTTTTAGAAGTTCAACATTTTTGTTCGGGATAATATCATCCATTAAATATTTAAGGGATAAAGGTGCTACAAAACTAGCGGCTTTACTGATAACGATTAATAGAAGGCCTATAAACACTAGCTTTCGTCTTGGCCAAATTATAGTTTTAAATGCTGAAAGGATAGTTACTTTTTTTTCGGACATGAAAAGTTGATTTTAAAAGTCTGCAAGTTACTTTAAATCTAAAGATATGATGGTTTAGTAACACGATTTTGAAATTGATGCAGAGTGTGGATAAAGGTTTTTATATTTGAGTATCAGTACTATTCTTCTTATGCGCAAAACTATACTTATACTTTGTCTTTTTTTGACCTCTTTTTATACAAATGCTCAACAACAATATTTTGAGCTGAAAGATTTTGTTACCGATAGTGCACATATTTTCAATAAAAATCAAGTTGAAACATTAAATCAGAGACTGGTAAATTTTGAACAACAAACTACCAATCAAGTTGTGGTTGTTACCATAGAGGAGTTGGGGTTTGATACAATAGAAAGCTATGCGCTTAGTATTTTTAATCAGAACGGTATTGGTAAAAAAGATGCCGATAATGGGCTACTGATACTATTTTCCAGACTAGACAGGGAAGTCCGAATTGAAGTTGGGTATGGTTTAGAGCCCTATATAACAGACGCCGTTGCTTCGAGAATTATTCGAAATACAATGATTCCGAACTTTAAAAAGAAACGTTACTATGAAGGAATAAATGAAGGTGCTGAGCAAATCATTGAATTTTTAAGTAACCCCGAGGCACTCGCAGAATTCAAACAAGAGATTGAAGAAAGTGAACGGAACGATAATATGATTGGCTATGGATTCTTGGGTCTTTTCGTTTTGATTTTTGTTGTCGTAGGTGGCTTTGCTTTTTTTAAGAGTTATAAGAATATCATTGAAGTTTTTAGAGGAATATTTATGGGTAAACTTGGCGTTTTACCAGGCGTGTTTATGCTTCTAGCAGGTTCTTTGTCAACCTTATTTGGACTTATTTTTATGGTAGCTCCTATAATTGTGATCTATGGTATTTATTCATCTAACCACGCGACTGCAGCAAAGGTGGTTGATAATCCGGCTGTACTTCTATGGTTGTTAATACCATTTTTTGGTATTGCTGGGATTATTGCTTTTATTAAACTTAGAATATTAGGTAAAGAAGCGTTGAATATTTCTTGGGTCAAGAACGATAAGACGTATTATAGAAAAACCTTCTCTTCTTCGGGTACACATTCATTTGGCTCAGGTAGTAATTCTTCTGGTGGAAGTTCAAGCTCATTTTCTGGGGGAGGTGGAAGTTCTGGTGGGGGTGGTTCTAGTGGAAGCTGGTAAAATTCAACTACTTTTATATACCATCAAAAAATCAATAATAGAACTATTATGAATCGAATTATTTACTTGTTAACTTTTGTATTGATAATGGCCTGCAAGGCTGAGAACACTAAAACCCCAGAGGTTGATAAATGGGAAGCACAAGCTGCAAATATTGAAATTATAAGAGATGATTACGGCGTACCACATATTTACGGTAAAACCGATGCTGATGCCGTTTTTGGGTTGTTATATGCACAATGCGAAGATGACTTTAACCGGGTAGAACAAAATTATATTTGGGCTATTGGTCGGTTGGCAGAGGTAGATGGTGAAGAAGCTTTGTATAGTGATTTACGAGCCAAATTATTCATGAGTGAAAAAGAGGCAAAAGCTAATTATGAAAAGAGTCCGGCTTGGTTAAAGAAATTATGTGATGCTTTTGCTGACGGAGTAAATTATTACCTGTATACCCATCCTGAGGTGCAACCAAGATTATTGACTCATTTTGAACCATGGATGCCTATGTATTTTAGTGAAGGCTCTATTGGGGGTGATATAGAGCGAATTTCTACAAAGAAGATTGCTGTTTTTTATGAAAGTGATATGGCGCTTCCAGAAATGGAACAATTACAATTAAAAAAGGAAAAAGAGGAAGAGGAGCCGCAAGGATCAAATGGTATTGCCATTTCTGGAAAATTGACACAGTCTGGTAATTCGATGTTATTAATTAATCCGCATACTTCATTTTATTTTAGGGGAGAAGTTCATGTAGTTTCGGAGGAAGGATTAAATGCTTATGGTGCGGTAACATGGGGGCAATTTTTTGTTTACCAAGGTTTTAACGAGAAAACCGGATGGATGCATACCTCAACCTATACCGATGTCATGGATGAATTCAAGGAAACCATAGTTAAGAATGATGACAATTTGTTTTATCAATATGGAGAAGAACTACGACCAGTAAAATCTACCGAAGTTGTTTT
>TARA_R110002074_G_scaffold14788_3_pt1 | contig 29861 bp, 28 predicted proteins | sample TARA_R110002074 | Tara Oceans TARA_R110002074 (sample SAMEA4397215) | marine metagenome | biome: Polar Biome; feature: [MIX] marine epipelagic wind mixed layer (ENVO:01000061); material: water (ENVO:00002006), including particulate matter (ENVO:01000060) such as... | depth 10-100 m | reverse complement strand
AAAATATATATTCCTACGCTGTCAATTTCAATATATCAATGAACTTTTACTCGTTAGATGCTGTGGAATCGAACCACATTTTTTATTACCAAATCATCTTATTTCAATCCCACACCTTCCCCTTAAGCGGGTGCAAATATACAACTGCTTTTTTCAATTAACCAAAACTATTATTAAAAAAATTCAACCTTTTTTATCAACAGTTTGTAAACACCTGAATGCTTGAAGATTGAGTGAGTTTTTTCAAAAAGCGGAACTACTAAATTACACTATTATCTAAAAGTGTGCAAGTTTATTTTGCGGAATTATTCCAATGGGAAGTTAATTCTAAATAATCAATGTTGAAGGCTGGCTTCTGTCTTTGTAAAAGCCCAGATTGAAAAGAGCGTTCTAGTATGTCTTCAATAAGATAATCCTCCTTCACTTCAAAAGGCTTATATTCTTCCTTTAAAGAAATATCAAATAAACTAGCCGTGGTATTATACCAAAAAGCTCTCCATCCCGTGCGTAGCTCTTTTACCAAATCAAACGCAGTTCTCCCTGTCTGGCGATGTATAAGCTTTACCAATATTTGACCTTCCGTTCGGGTAAGCTTTTTTAATTCTTCAGAGAATTCTTCTTCAATATACTTCTGGATGCGTTTTGTATACTTCCTCTTTAATCTTTTACTTTCTATCGTATTTAATCTTTCGGTCATTACCGTTAATCTTTCCGAAGCAAGTTTGGCAAATGGGTACACCTTTCTAGTTTTTCTTCTTAGGATTAAATACCGTCTCCTGTCTTCTTTTGAATTGAACTGAAGCTTGTTTAACAAAACAACTTCCTCAAGATCTATAAATTCTCTTGGAATGGTATCTCCTTCTATTATATAATAGTATACTTCCGAGGTATCGCTTTTAACTTCATTATACGAAATAGTATCCTGAGCAAATACGCCAGTTGGAATTATAAAAAGAAAAATATAAAATAGGTGTTTCAAAAATGAATTCTTTAAATGTAACTGTCTTTCTTCTAAAATCGTTCCAAAAATAACAAATTGACGTGGGAAGGTTATTAATTAATTCCTAATTTTGAAAGCAATTAAAAAAACCGATATGGCAAAATCTATTTTGAATAAAAAATCACTCACTTTTTTAGAAAAATATCTAAACAATGCTTCACCAACTGGATACGAATGGGATGGCCAAAAAATGTGGATGGAGTATTTAAAACCTTATGTAGATGAATTTATTACAGACACCTATGGCACGGCAGTAGCAGTAGTAAATCCCAAAGCAAAGTACAAAGTGGTTATTGAGGGTCATGCCGATGAGATTTCTTGGTACGTAAACTACATTAGTGACAATGGTCTTATATATGTTATTAGGAACGGAGGAAGTGATCATCAAATTGCACCCTCGAAAGTCGTAAATATCCATACCAAAAAGGGAATTTTGAAAGGTGTATTTGGTTGGCCAGCAATACATACCAGAACATTAGCAAAAGAAGAAGCACCAAAACCTGACAACATCTTTATTGATATTGGTGCAAAAGACAATAAAGAAGTTGAAAAAATGGGAGTCCATGTAGGCTGTGTCATTACCTATCCAGATGAGTTTCATATTCTAAACAAAGACAAATTTGTATGTCGTGCTTTGGATAATCGTATGGGTGGCTTTATGATAGCTGAAGTGGCTCGCCTACTTCATGAAAACAAAAAGAAACTTCCCTTTGGATTATATATCACTAACTCTGTTCAAGAAGAAATTGGTTTACGAGGGGCTCAAATGATTACCGAACGTATAAAACCAAATGTAGCTATCGTTACCGATGTAACCCACGACACGACTACCCCAATGATCGATAAAAAGAAACAAGGTTTTGCAAAAATAGGAGAAGGTCCAGTTATTGCTTATGCTCCAGCAGTCCAACAAAAACTTCGAGATTTAATTATTGAAGCTGCAGAAACCAATAAAATCCCTTTTCAAAGAGCGGCTTTATCTAGAGCTACTGGCACCGACACAGATGCCTTTGCCTACAGCAATGGCGGTGTAGCGAGCGCCCTTATTTCTTTACCGCTGCGCTATATGCACACCACGGTAGAAATGGTACATAGAGATGATGTTGAAAATGTCATAAAATTAATTTACGAATCATTGCTCAAATTAAAAGATGGGGAATCTTTTAGTTATTTCGATTAAATAAGTACTGAATGGGAGCCAATGGCTCCCATTTTTTTATCTTTAACCCAAAGAACTTATAAATGCTATTCAATTCTTTTGATTTTGGCTTATTTCTAGTCATTGCCTATTGCATTTATTGGGGTATTGGAGTACAACGATTGAAAGTCCAAAACTTGTTCATTCTAGTAGCGAGTTATTTCTTTTATGCCTTTTGGGATTGGCGCTTTTTAATACTCATCATTGCAAGTTCTTTAGTGGATTATCTAGCTGGGCTTTATATTGAAAAGAATCAAAGCAAATCGAAAAGAAAAGTGATTCTTTGGTCTAGCGTTATTTGGAATTTAGGAGTGCTTTTCCTTTTCAAATATTTTAATTTTTTTATTGAAAGCTTTGAAGCGTTATTCAATATAGAATCATCTTCAAATTACAACTTTTGGAATGTTGCTATCCCTGTGGGATTAAGCTTTTACACCTTCCAAACCATGAGTTACACCATTGATGTGTATAAAAGGAAAATAGCCCCTACTAAAAACCTATTACACTTTCTATGCTTTGTGAGTTTCTTTCCACAGTTGGTTGCAGGGCCTATTGAAAAAGCCAAAGATTTAATTCCGCAGTTTGCCAAGCAGAGGAAGTTCGATTTTCAAAAAAGCAAAGAAGGGTTACGTCAAATTTTATGGGGACTTTTTAAAAAGATTATTGTTGCCGAAAAGTTAGGCCTTGCCGTAGACATGGTTTACAATCAGCCTGGGGATTACAACTTTATCACACTCCTTTTTGCTGGCACACTCTTTTTCTTTCAACTTTATTGTGATTTTTCTGGGTATACAGATATTGCCATTGGCACAGCAAAACTATTTGGATTTAAATTAAGTAAAAACTTTAATTTGCCTTACTTAGCTACTAGTATTTCGGATATTTGGCAAAGGTGGCATATTACACTCACACGCTGGTTTACTGATTACTGTTACATTCCATTTGTTTCTTCATTCAAAAAAAGTCCTGTTGTTGGAGGTATTGGTATTATTCTTACTATGACGCTGGTTGGCTTTTGGCATGGGGCAGATTGGAATTTTTTAGTCTTTGGCTTCTTAAATGGGCTTATTATTGTGTTAGAGCGGATATCACTATTTCAAAATAAAATAACTCTTAGAAAATTTTTAACATCTAAACCGTATATTTTTTCATTTATATATACAACTGGTTTATACACGGTTTTATGTTTAATTTTTAGAGCACAAAGCTACCAACAACTGGATCTTATTTTTAGTAGAATTTTCAGTTTCGCTTTGGACGGTGCTTTTACAACATTAATTGGTTGGAAGTTGGGCTATTTAATTTTTATGCTATTTGCTGAATTACTTTCCAAAAACAAAGATTACCCATTACAACAATTTGAAAATTGGGCCCCTAAACCAGTACGATGGGTTGCTTATTACGCCTTCATTTTTATTATCATTCGCTATGCCGAGCCAAAAGAAGCTTTTATCTATTTTCAGTTTTAATGCAACGTAAGTTTATCACATATAGCATCCTATTTTTTATTCCAGTTTTGGTTGGTTTTTTTGCTGTAGAATGGCTTACACTCTCGATTCCTTCACACTTTTCGATTAATAAAAAATACATTGAAAAAAGTGGAGATTCTATTGAAACATTGATTCTAGGGACCTCACATTTAATGAATGCCGTAAATCCAGAATGGATGGAATCCCCAACACTTAATTTGGCTTCCGGGAATCAAATCCTTGATACGGACTTAAAACTTTATAATGGCATTCATAAGAAGTTTCCTGCATTAAAGAATGTTGTAATTGAGGTGTCCTATAGTCATTTTGAAATAGCGCCTAACGGAAAAGACTTCTGGAAGAATAGCCTCTATTACAAGTATTATGATGTCAATTGCTTTGAGAGAACTGCTTATTTTAAAGACAAACTTGTTTACCTTTCAAACCCATCATTCTTTTCTGAAAGAATTGAAGAATACTATATTGATAAAAAGAATATTCCTTCATTTAATGAATACGGTTTTAATAGTAGTGATGGTTATGGACAGTTTACCAAGGAGAATTATAACAAAGTGAAAATTGATACCATAAAGCGATTTAGAATTAATATTGAACCAAATTTGAATCTATTTGAAACGAACGTAGCAACTCTTTTTGAACTTCTTGATTCATTAAAAAAACAAAACAAAAACGTGGTAATTTCTGCTACACCTATGTATGCCACCTTTTTGAAAAAACGAAATCCTGAAATTTTAAATAGAAGAGATAGTATTTTTTATGTAATTCAAAAAAAATACCCTGAAGTAAAATTTCTAAATGCCGAAACAGACACCATTCATTATTCTTTGAAGAACTTTTGGAACCATAGTCACTTAAACCCTTCTGGTGCAACCATTTTTACAAGACAGTTGGATTCTGTGTTACAATCTTTTAAATAGACTTTTCCTTTATTTTATTAAAATACTTTTTCGCTTCCGCAATCACTTTTGGAGCTAATATCACGGTAGCCAACATAGTTGGAATTGCCATCAATGCAAAAAAAGTATCAATAAGATTGAGCATCGTATTTAGTGTCGTTGTGGCACCTAAGATGATACTTCCGATGTAGAAATAATTATAGATGTGTTTTTTTTCAGCTCCAAAAAGGAAAGACATACACTTTGTCCCATAATACGAATACGAAAAAAGAGAAGATATACTGAATATTAGAATACACAACAACAACCCATATTTACCAACATACGGAATGGCATTTTCAAAGGCAGTTGCCGTTAAAGAAACCCCATTACTATCACTTGTTTCCCAAACTCCAGTAACCAAAATGGCTAAAGCTGTTAATGAACAAACGATTAAAGTATCAATTGCTGGACCGAGCATCGCAACCAACCCTTCTCTAATTGGTTCGTTGGTTTTTGCAGCGCCATGGGCCATAGGAGCGGTCCCTATCCCCGCTTCATTTGAAAAAGCACCGCGTCTAATTCCTAATAAAATCAACCCACCTAAAACACCACCTAAAAAGGCATCTCCTTTATAAAAGGAAGCAGAAAAAGCATCGGTAAAAATGAGTTTTATATAATATGGAACAATTTCATAATTCACCCCTAAAATAATGAGTACTAATCCAAAGTACAACACTACCATGGTAGGAACCAATTTCTCGGCGGTTTTACTAATGCGCGATAAACCACCTAAAATAACAAAGGCGGTAATGGTCGCAAGAATAATCCCAATGACAAAATCCGATTTAAACCCCATAGACAATCCTGCGGGTTCCAATAAAATATCATCAATCGCTTGCGTAAGTTGATTTACATTAAATACAGGTAATGCACCAACAAGCCCGGAAATACTAAACATCACAGCAAGCGGTTTCCACCGCTTCCCAAGCCCTTCCATGATGAAATACATAGGACCTCCTTGTGTTTTGCCTTCACTATCTTTTCCCCGAAATAATATAGCTAAGGTGGCTGTAAAGAATTTTGTAGACATTCCTATAACGGCACTCACCCACATCCAGAAAACGGCTCCTGGCCCACCCAACGTGATCGCTACAGCGACCCCTGCAATGTTACCCATGCCTACCGTTGCAGACAATGCTGTGGTTAAGGCTTGAAAATGAGAAATCTCTCCCTCATCATCTTCGTCATCGTATTTTCCTCGTAAAACAGCTACCGCATGGAATAAATATCGAAAGGGTAAAAACCGAATTCGAATTAATAAATACAGTCCCCCACCTATTAAAATAATGAGTAAGGGTAAGCCCCAAGCTATGGAAGCCATTTGCGAGGTTAGTTGTTCGAAATTGTTGAGAATATCCAAGGTTAATTTTTCTTATTGCAATTTATAATTTTAAAATTCAAATCAAATGTTTTTATTTGTACTGAATGAAAAACATACTAACCACTTTATTTTTCATAGGATGTTTTTGTGCATTGGCACAAGAATCTTCAATCACCAAGGCTTCAGAATTTGTGATAACTCCAGAGTTTATGCTAGGGATTTCGGCTGAAGCAAACGATTTCTTTCCAGATAGGTCACTTCAAAAACAGCTAATCATAGGCTTCGGAAGAGAACACAACAACAACCCTCAAGAATGGGCATATTGGCTAAATGCTCCTAAAACAGCCATTAATTTGGGTGTAACCGATTTTGGCAATAGTGAGGAAATTGGGTATGCTATTTCTGCCATGCCTATTATTGAGTTCAATATTTTTAAAAGTAAAAGACTAAAAATTCTTACTGGAATGGGTGTTTCTTACTTCCCAATAAAGTATGACCCTGTCGAGAACCCATTTAATCAAGCCATTACCACAGATATTTCTTGGTCATTTCGAGCAGGATTTAATTACGAGTTTATTAAAACAGAAAAACTTGATTGGCGCATTGGGATTGGATATTACCATCATTCTAATGGACATACAAAGCTACCCAATCAAGGGTTAAACTCATTTTTAGGTAGTTTTTCAATAGATATAAAAAACCCATATCACAAGCCTTCTGGCGAAAGTACCGTTGAAAGAGTAATTCCAGAAAAAAGCCAATATAGGTTTGCCTCGCTTCGCTTTGGCTTAGGGAATAACGTATTGTCGCTTGCATTTAATGACAAAAAGCCTATTTACACCATTGCAGGGGAATACGGAAAAGTGATTAATAAAACATATAAATTAGGAATTGGATTCTATTACCGCTATTATGACCATTATTACGATTATATAAAAAATAATGAATCATTGGTTCAGGATGGGAGAGAATTTGAAGGTTTCAGAAAAAACCCTTGGTATAACGCAACTGCATTAGGTATTACTATAAATGGCGAATTCCTTTTAAATCATATAGGTATAGATCTTCAAATTGGTGCTAATGTATTTAAACCTGCCTACAAAATTGATTGGCGTATTAACGAAGGATGGGATAATACTCCAAGAGAGATTCCCGAGGACTGGGTCTTAGGAGAATATACCACCAAGTTTAAACTAAAACATATTATCTCATCTAGAATGGGACTTAAATACTACCTATTTGGTAATGATGATACCCCAACCCATAACCTTTTTGTTGCGGCACATATAAATTCGAATCTAGGACAGGCAGATTTTACAGAATTTAGCTTAGGATATGTGTATAGTTTTAAAAATAAATAAGCCTCCAAAAAAATGAAGGCTTATTTTTAATTAAACTAATTTATTATCAAATTATTCAATTAACATTCTTTTTGTGTCGATTCTTTTTCCATCAAGATATAAAGTGTATAAATAAATACCCGAACTTAAAGCAGATCTACTAAAGTCAATACTTCCTTCACCCACCTCATTTACAGGGATTCTTTTTAAGATTTGACCCGTAACGGTAGTCAAGACAATTTCCGCTTTATTATATTCAAAAGGGATGTAATATCGAATGCTTGTGACATCCCCATATGGGTTTGGTACATTTTGAAATAAGTAAGGACTATTTGGGTCTGAAATAATATCATCTATAGGCAATTGACACGCACAGGCCTCTAAAAATTCCACTCTAGCAATAAGATCATCTATTTGAAGCTGTTGACTCGCATTTTCTACTTCTAAAGGAATTAAAATGGAAGATAAGTCCACTTCTACCACATTCGAATTTTCAAGCTGCAGTTTTAACAAATTTCCTTCTAAATTAAATGTAGTTATGTTTTGATTATCTGTATTGTCTAAATATCCTGAAAGATCCACACTCCCACCGTCTTCTAAATCGAGAGAATTCCCTGCGAGTGTTAATTGTTGGTCATCTGTACCTGAATTATTAAAAACTGAAAGATCCACATCTTCTGAAGTTCCACCTGAAATTCCAATGGTTAGAATGTTTCCTGCCAATCCAGAACCAGAAATGTTTTGGTTGTCGGTATTGTCTAGATATCCGGATAAATCAACATTGCCTCCATCTTCAAGTGCTAAAGTATTACCTGTTAAAGATAATTGTTGGTCGTCTGTATTATCTAGATATCCTGAAAGATTCACAGTTTGTGTGGGGGCACCATCGTTTTCTAAAGACAATTCTAAGTTGTTTCCATTTAATTGAAATACATCCGCAACTTGGTCGTCGGTATTATCCAAATACCCTGAAAGATCTACGATTTGTGTCGCTGCCCCATCATTTTCTAAGGAAAGTTCTAGATTATTTCCACTCAATTGAAATACATCCGCAACTTGGTCGTCGGTATTATCCAAATACCCTGAAAGATCTACGATTTGTGTTGCCGCCCCATCATTTTCTAAGGAAAGTTCTAGGTTATTTCCACTCAATTGAAAGACATCCGCAACTTGGTCATCGGTATTATCCAAATATCCTGATAAATCTACCGTTTGTGTCGCAACTCCGTCATCTTCTAAGGACAGTTCTAAGTCGTTTCCGTTTAATTGAAAGACATCAGCAGTCTGGTCATCTGCCCCTGCAGTTTTCCAAAGAGCGCCATCCCATGTATATAACAAACCATCATCTGTATTAAAAACCACGACACCAACTTCTGCCGCGCCAAGAGCGACCCCTAGTGCATCACGTTGTACTGTTGTCAATCTATTTAATTGAAGCCCTTGGTTTGTAGCATTTAGGTCAATTGATGCGTTTGGGTTAGGATAATTTGTACCTGCCATACCCACTCCAATATTTCCATCGTCACCTAGGCTTAATGTTCCAGTTGGAGCTCCAGGCTGTATTCTAAAAGGCAAGGTACTACCATTAGTAGCGTCTCTAACAAAAAAATTGCTTTCATTTCCTGCAATATCCCATGTCTGTGGCGTAAATCCATTTGTGCCATTTTGTTCCAATCGCATGGTAGGTGAATCGCCGTCTGTTATTTGTAATTCGACTACCGGTGCATTAGTACCTAACCCAACATTACCTCCAGAACTACTTATATGCAACGCATTATTACCCGCACCTGCTTCTACACGAAATGGATTAGTTCCGGCCGTGGCATCATCAATAGCAAAGTAATCATCCCCACCGTTGTTAGTATCATTAATACTTATCCTCCAGTCATTTCTTGGAAAGGATGCAGTAATACTGGTATCATCAAAGTGGATCCGCAAATTGTTTTCTTTTAATCGAACAGTATCAAATCCAAAATTTTCACCATTAAAGCAATCAAAGCCCACGCAAAGACTTCCACCATTAATTATGACATCGTCGGCATGAATAATATCTCTTGTGGGAACATCACGATCTACAATTGGACTACCTATAGGAGGTTGTGCCAAACTTGAATCAGATTCTTGAGCCATAATGCTATATGGCAACACTAGTAAAATACATAATAGAATAAAGGAAGGGAATTTCATAAAAAGGATTTTGGTTAGTTAGTTTTCTAAATTTAAAAAAATTAATCCTGAATTCTAGACATAACATAATTTAATCGATTAAAAAGCCAAAATCAAGATAAAGGGTTAGTAAAATACCATAGCTCTGTTTTTAATTGTTTTATATTTATTGGCTTATTAAGCGTTAAATAGCTATATGTTTTTAAATCAATTTAAACGGGTTTTTGTCTTTATCACATTATTTCAGGTAATGGGGTTATATGCCCAACAGTCCTCAAGCATTTCAGATATTATTGATAAAATTTATGATTTAGAAAAAGAACGGGATCCCAAATGTTATGCTACCGCAAATAGACTTGAAGACTTTATGTATGGCACTCCGCTAGAAGAAGAAGCCCGGAATTTAAAAATTGATATTCAAAAAGAATTAATTTATTATTTAAAGGAAAAAGGTTCTGCCATTGCCAAAAATGGTAATCATTTAAAAATAAAAAGAATACACCTAGAGTCCGTATTACAAGATTTAACCGAATACAAATTACTAGAAAATGGAAATTATCAATATAAACTCACTACAGGGACCATTACCATAAACGCCAAGGATTATAGACAATACGCATCTGTTTCTTATGGCTACCGTTCCATATTATCAGTAGAGCAAGATTTATTTTATTTTTCTGAAAATAAGTTGTTGGCTTTTGATACTGAAACATTGAATCTTGCAAATGAATATATAAATCTTATTACGTTAGTCACTTTAAAAATTGCCGACATCAATGCTCGAAAAGCAAATGAAAAAACAATTTCAAAAGAACGATTAAAAGAAAGTTGGTTATTAATTCTAAATGAATCAAAAAACAAAAATTCTCTATCTATTTCGAAGTATCCAAAACAAGATAGGAAAATAATAAAAGCTTCAGAAAACAATGAAATTCTTAAAGAAATAATAACTAAAAAAATCGAAGCATATACAACCTACAACAGCCTTTCAGAAAGTGTTTTTTTGAGGAATATTCAAGTGTATTTTGCGCGTCAAAAATGGCCTACAGATTTGCCAACATCAAATAATCTTCGATCCTACTACATAGAATCATTAATTGGTTTTACCAGGTCATTATTAGAACTTTCAAATAAAAATAGCGCTGAATCGAATTCTCAAATAATTCGTCCTGTTCAAGTTCAAAAAGCACTTCATTTATTTTTGCCAAGTGAAACAAATACATTTGAAGATGTCACCTTTTTTCCGAATAATTTGACTGAAAAATTGGCGATAGAATCCTACGATTTGGATGCCTTTCGAGATAGTGGATTTCATTGGAGGATATTAGGTTATGCCTTAGATGATTTAGCAAAGGAAAATATAAAAAGTATTGATCCTAATGCAGCTGAACAATTGGTTGAAGGAATAGCCCAATTTGGAGTATTGGTACTTCGTGTAGCCGGAGAAATTTCAAAAAATGATGCAAAAGAAGTTCTTGATATTCCAGCTATTGAAAAAGCACTTCAACAGATTCAAATCTTAATAAACACCTATGATTTTACGAATGTTAAGAAGGAGGTTACTAAAATTAACTCATCAAATAATTCCTCGACATCATCAATTGGGAAGTTTGATATTGTAAATAATATCACGGGGGTAGATTTTGAACATAAATCATCAGACTGGCTCAATAGGTTTATAAGAAGTTACTCCACATCCCTAGAAGAAAATGTCATTAAACTTTCAATACCACCTGCTTTTGGGGGATCTGGTGTGGCATGTGAGGACCTAAACAACGATGGCTGGATGGACATTCTTCTTTTAGGAGGTTTTGGTAATAAGCTTTTGATTAATCAACAAAATGGAAGTTTTAAGGATGTTACCCAAAGTACCCATTTAAACGCTTGGGACAATGACCTAAAGTCCTTTGGCGAAGCAAGACAACCAATTATTGCAGATTTCGACAATAACGGGACACAAGATGTTTTTATCTCGTACGTAAATGCACAACACAAATTGTACAATAATGTAGGTGAATTACAATTTGTGGATGTATCCAACATTGCAAATTTAGGAGGCGAAAATGCTGTAGCGGGTCCGGCAACGGCTTTCGACTTTGACAATGACGGATTGCTTGATATCTATATTGGTTATTTTGGAAATTACATTGAAGGAATACTTCCTACCATTAGAAGAGACAACCAAAATGGAATGCCTAACAAGCTCTTCAGGAATTTAGGAAATTTTAAGTTTGAAGAAGTTGATTATTTACGCGACATTTCTTCAGATACGGGTTGGACTCAGGCGGTTGGTCACTCTGATATTAATCAAGATGGTTGGCAAGATATTATTGTTGGTAATGATTTTGGCGTCAACAAATATTACTTAAACAACCAAGATGGTACTTTTTCTGAAATAAGCAAACAACTAGGAACCGATAAGCCTTCCTATACCATGAACGTTGGCATCACCGATTTGAACGGAGATTTTTATCCAGATTTTTACATATCCAATATTGTAGTCATGCAAAAGGATGAAAAATATGTAAGTCCTAATGAAAATACGACCATGAAGTTCGATCCCAAAAAAATGGCGAATATTAGAACCGTTGAAGCCAACGATTTATTTCTGTCTTCCGTTAGTAATTCTGAAATTTCGTATCAACTTTCAGATAATATTGGAAGAGGATATTCGGCCACTGGTTGGTCTTGGGATGCCGATTTTTTTGACTTTGATAATGATGGAGACGAAGATTTGTATTGTTTAAATGGTATGAATGACTTCAGCGTATATTCTAGTGAAAATCCATTTTATTTTGAACGTGAAGAAGAATCAAAATCTATAGAATATGCCCAAAGTGATCGTGAAAAAAATGTATTCTTTGTAAATGAGGAGGGTATTCTTCTCAACAAGGCCGAAGAGTTTGCGCTCGATTTAAATAGCAATGCACGAAGTGCTTCTTATTTCGATTTTGACGAAGATGGCGATCTTGATATTATTATCAATAACTATCATGAAAAAGCTACGTTTCTAGAAAATAAAACATCCAATGAGAATAATTGGGTTAAAATAAAACTCATTGGGAGTCCAGAGGCCAAAATCAATAAGGATGCTATAGGATCTTCCATTATTTTAAACGGAGCCATTTGGAGAGAAATTCACAGTACTACAGGATATCTATCGGTACATCCAAAGCAACAACATTTTGGACTTGGCATAAATAAAATGGTTACCCTTGAGGTTCGTTGGAGTAATGGTGAGCGTTATACACTCGAAGGTCTTAAGGCAAATACTTCTTATGAAATTGAATATCCTAATGAGATAACCCAAAAGGATTAATGTTTTAAATACGCCAAAAAATTTTTTTCAATTCGCTCCTGAATTTTTGAAACATCGGCCTTTACAAAAGCCTCCCCTGTAATGTTTTCGTATAGTTCTATATATCTTTCGGAAACTGTTTCAATGTATTCATCACTCATAAAAGGTACTTGTTGTCCTTCCAATCCTTGAAACCCATTCTGGATCAGCCATTGCCTTACAAACTCTTTGGAAAGTTGTTTTTGAGGCTCACCCTTTTGTTGTCTTTCTTGATAGCCATTAGCATAGAAATAACGTGAAGAATCGGGCGTATGGATTTCATCAATTAAAACAATCTTGCCCTCTTTTGTCTTTCCAAATTCATATTTTGTATCTACCAAAATCAAACCCCTCTCAGCCGCTATTTCAGTACCTCTTTGAAATAATTTACGAGTATAATCCTCCAGCTGAAGGTAATCTGTTTCAGAAACAATGCCCCGTTTTAATATATCTTCTCTCGAAATATCTTCATCGTGGTCTCCCTTTTCTGCTTTGGTCGCAGGCGTGATAATTGGCGATGGAAATTGATCATTTTCCTTCATGCCATCGGGCATCGGCACACCACAAATCATACGTTTCCCCGCTTTGTACTCGCGAGCGGCATGACCACTTAAATAGCCTCTAATGACCATTTCTACTTTAAAGGGTTCACAAGCGATTCCTACGGCTACATTAGGGTCTGGGGTAGCCAATAACCAGTTAGGCACCAAATCCTCCGTATCCTTCATCATTTTGGTGGCTATCTGATTTAATATCTGCCCTTTGTACGGAATCCCCTTAGGCATCACTACGTCAAAAGCACTAAGCCTATCGGTAGCAATCATCACCAAGATGTCATTTTCTAAGGTATATACTTCGCGAACTTTTCCTTTGTAGACTTTTTTCTGTCCAGGAAATTGAAAGTTTGTATCGATAATGGTATTACTCATTAGTTTCGGTTTTCAATGGCATCGTATGCTGCAATTACTTTCTTCACTAATCGGTGGCGAATCACATCTTTATCGTCTAAATAAATCATTCCTACACCTTCTATTTCTTTTAAAACTAATAACGCTTCTTTTAAACCTGAAATCACTCTTCTGGGTAGGTCAATCTGTCCTGGATCACCCGTAATCATAAATTTGGCATTTTTCCCCATACGAGTTAAAAACATCTTCATTTGTGCATGAGTTGTGTTTTGACCCTCGTCTAAAATAACAAATGCATTGTCTAAGGTTCTTCCTCTCATAAATGCAAGGGGTGCAATTTGTATGACTCCCTTTTCAATAAAAGATTCCAATTTTTCATGGGGAATCATATCGCGCAATGCATCATACAAGGGTTGCATATAAGGGTCAAGTTTTTCCTTAAGGTCACCAGGGAGGAACCCCAAATTTTCACCCGCTTCCACAGCAGGTCGTGTAAGAATAATTCTTTTAACTTGTTTCTCCTTTAAGGCTTTTACAGCCAAAGCGACTCCTGTATATGTCTTTCCCGTACCGGCTGGACCAATGGCAAAAACCATATCATTTTTAAACATAGATTCTACCAACCTCCTTTGATTTACAGTCTGTGCTTTTATAAGTTTTCCATTAACACCGTGTAATAGTACTTGGTCGCTCCCTTCGGACGTTTGATATTCTTCTTTGCTATCACTAGACAAAACTCTTTCAATAGAGTTCTCATCAATTTTGTTGTATTTAGCATAGTGCTCCAAAATTAAGGTAAGGCGGGTATCAAATTCTTCTAGAATTTCTTCGTCTCCGTAGGCAGTAATTTTATTTCCTCTGGCAACAATCTTAAGTTTTGGGAAGTATTTTTTGATAAGTTCAATGTTAGCATTTTGATTTCCAAAGAAATCTCTGGGGCTAATTTCAGTAAGTTCGACTATAAGTTCGTTCAAAAGCGATATAATTTTAAGAGAGATACATAGTTATTGTAAATATAGTTTTTCTAATCGCAAAAGTACCTTATTTTTGTCGGAGTTGTTTTAACAAAATATCAACAATTTTTTCAGGATGCCCATTGTAACCCTAACGACAGATTTTGGAGAGAAAGATCATTATGTAGGCGCTGTTAAGGGAGCTATATATAGTGAGCTGGAGACACTTCGCATTGTTGATATCTCACATTCTATTTCTCCTTTTCACATCACGGAAGCCGCTTATATCATCCAAAATGCATATAGAAGCTTCCCAAAAGGGACCATTCATATCATTGGTATTGATAGTGAACTAAACCCAGAGAATAAACATATTGCTGTTTCCCTAGACGGTCATTTTTTTGTATGCGCGAACAATGGTATTATTTCTTTGCTTACTTCCGAAATTAAACCCGAAAAAGTCGTTGAGATTAATATTCATGACCGAATACACTCCAACTTTCCTGTTTTAGACGTTTTTGTAAAAGTAGCATGTCATATTGCCCGCGGTGGAACCTTAGAAGTCATCGGAAAAGTAATTGATGAAATAAAGGAAATGAAAGGGATAAGACCTGTGGTAAATAATGAAAACAATCAAATTATAGGGAGCGTTATTTATATTGACAATTATGGCAATGTCATTACAAATATTAAGCAAACACTTTTCGACCAAGTGTGCAAAGGGAGAGCTTTTAACATTTTTGCGCGTAATGCTACATTTGGAAAAATACATGAAAGCTATAGTGATGCCATTAATTTTGATCTTCCGCCAGAAAGACGTGAAGAAGATGGAAAAAAATTAGCGGTTTGGAACTCCTCTAATTATTTAGAGTTAGCCATTTATAAAAGCAATCCCAAAACGGTTGGTAGTGCTTCTACCCTCTTCGGACTTGAATATTGGGATACCATCACCGTAAATTTTGAATAATGTTTACAAGAATTGTAAAAATGGTTTTTGAACCTCAACACATTCCTATTTTTTTGAATAATTTTGAAGAAGTAAAAGAAAAGATACGTGGGTTTGAAGGCTGTGAGTTTTTAGAATTATATCGCGATAAAAATCAGGAGAATATATTTTTCACTTATAGCAGATGGAACGCCGAAGTTGACCTTGAAAACTATAGGAATAGTGATTTATTTAAAGAGGTTTGGAGTGTTACAAAACCCATGTTTAAAGAAAAAGCCGAAGCTTGGAGTGTGGATACCTTAGTCAAATTACCGTGAAGATTATAAGAACAAATTCAGAAAATAAAGACTTTGTTGCATTGGTAAATCTACTCGATGCAGATCTAGCTATTCGTGATGGTGAGGACCATGCTTTCTACGACCAATTCAATAAAATTGATATGTTGAAAAATGTGGTGGTTTGCTATGCAGAAGAAATACCGGTAGGATGTGGCGCATTTAAGCCTTTTGAAGTGGATTCAGTTGAAATAAAACGAATGTACACCCTGCCACAACAAAGAGGAAAAGGATATGCTTCCATCATTTTAAATGAATTAGAAGTTTGGGCCACCGAACTAGGTTTTACGTCAGCAGTGTTAGAAACGGGTGTTAAACAACCCGAAGCCATTGCACTCTATAAAAAAAATGGTTACAATAGAATAGACAACTACGGACAATATGCTGGGGTAGAAAACAGTTTATGTTTTGAAAAAGAATTGAGATAACCTATGCTTGCACTTATAAAAAAGGAAATAAACAGCTTCTTTGCTTCGCCTATAGGCTATTTGGTCATAGGAGTGTTTTTAGTACTTAACGGCTTATTTCTTTGGGTATTTTCGGGCAACTTCAACATTTTCGATAATGGCTTTGCCGATTTAGCTCCCTACTTCGAACTTGCCCCATGGGTTTTTATATTTCTTATTCCTGCAATAACAATGCGTGCCTTTAGCGAAGAAAAACGTATGGGCACACTAGAATTATTGCTTACAAAGCCCATTTCTTTAAAAAACATCGTTCTTGGAAAATATTTTGGAGCGCTACTATTAATACTACTTGCCTTACTCCCCACCCTTTTGTATGTTTTCACCATTTCAGATTTAGGAAATCCTCCTGGCAATTGGGACCTAGGAAGTACCATTGGCTCTTACATTGGGTTGTTATTCCTAGCCATGGCTTATACAGCTATCGGGGTGTTTTCTTCTACCCTTTCTGAAAATCAGATCGTAGCCTTTATCATTGCCGTGCTGCTCTGCTTTATAATGTATTACGCCTTTGACGGAATTTCAACGGCTATTAATGCCTTAGATGTTTCATTTTTAGGAATGCAAGCACATTTTAATAGTGTGGCACGTGGCGTGCTCGACACAAGAGATATTGTTTATTTCTTAAGTGTTGCAGGATTCTTTTTAGTACTCACTTTTTTAAATCTGAAACGTAAAGAATGAAGTTTTACTATGTTTACATAATTCAATGTATGGATAGTTCCTTTTATACAGGGATTACGAACAATTTGGAGAAAAGAATCAATGAACATAATGATGGGATTGATAAAAATTCATACACCTATAACAGAAGACCGGTAGTTTTAAAATGGTATGAAAAATTTACCAACCCTAACGAAGCTATTACTTTTGAGAAAAAAATAAAGGGCTGGAGCAGAAAGAAAAAAGAGGCAATAATTGAAGGTAGATGGAACGATTTACCTGCTCTTTCGAAAAACTATACTGAACAAGGTCTTCGACAAGCTCAGACTGACAAAACTATAAAATAAATCATATCGTATAGATGTCACACTGAGCCTGTCGAAGTGCTTTTTAAAATGAATATTTGAAGAACATAAAAAACATAAAAACACTCGGAATTACTATTGCAATCCTTCTAGCAATCAACCTGTTAGGGCAATGGGTGTACCAACGCTTCGACCTTACTCAAGACAAACGATACACACTTTCTGAAGCTGCTAAAAACACCATTGCAACGACCAACTCCCCTATTTATGTGGATGTATTTTTGCAAGGTAATTTACCGCCAGAATTTAAACGTCTGCAAACAGAAACCGAACAACTCCTTAAAGAGTTTTCAGCGTATAATGCGAATGTTATTTTCGAATTTATCAACCCACTTGAAGGAGAAGAAGACATTGCCGCCATTCAGCAGCAAATGACCGAATTCGGACTTACAGGCGCTCAAGTTGAAATTAAAGAGAATGGCAAACTCACTTCCGAAATTGTGTACCCTTGGGCACTCGCCTATCACAATGAAAAAACGGTTCGTATTCCGTTATTAAAAAATCAATTGGGTAGTACACAGGAAGAACGAATTAATAACTCTATCCAAAACCTTGAATACGCATTTGCCGATGGTTTTAGTAAACTTACGCAACCCAAGAAAAGAAAAATCGCCATTTTAAAAGGGAATGCCGAATTGGAAGACAAATACATAGCCGATTTCCTGAAAACCCTTGGGGAGTATTACTACATTGGGCAATTCACCTTAGATTCGGTAGCGATAAGTCCTCAAAGAACGCTCGAAGAACTAAAAAAATACGATTTACTCATAGCAGCTCAACCCAAAATTCCTTTTACAGAAGAGGAAAAATACACCCTCGATCAATTTACCATGAACGGCGGCGCATCCCTTTGGTTGGTCGATGCCACCGAACAAAGAATAGACACCGTATCAAGTACCACGTTTGCCTTTGGTAAAGATTTAAACTTAAACGATTTCTTCTTTAAATATGGGGTTAGAATCAACCCAGATTTGGTAAAGGATGTATATGCAGCTCCTATTGCCCTAGCCACGGGTGAGAATAACGAAAGTCAGTATAGCAAGTATCCTTGGTTGTTTAGTCCCTTATCTCAAAGTGCCAACAGTCACCCTATCATTAGCAATATTGAAGCCGTAAAATTCGATTATGCTTCAGCTATTGATACACTGCCCAATAGCATCAAAAAAACAGTATTACTGAGTACTTCGCCCATTTCAAAAAAAGTAGGCTTACCTGCAGAAATTGACATCAACAAAGAGATTCCACAGAATTTAAAAATCATGAACGAAGGCCCAGACCCTTCCGAATTTACAGCAGGTGAAATTCCGTTGGCAGTGTTGTTGGAAGGCGAATTCACTTCGGTATATGCCAACCGAATAAAGCCATTTAAAGCGGAAAAGGATTTTGTAAAAAGTACCCCCACAAAAATGGTTATCATTAGTGATGGAGATGTTATTAAAAACCAATTGGATCGTGGACGACCTTTAGAATTAGGCTTCGATAAATGGACAAACACCTATTATGGAAACAAGGAGTTTTTGCTCAATACGGTCAATTATCTTTTGGAAGATAGCGGACTTATAAACATTCGGACAAAGAAAATTGCCATTCCTTTTCTCGATCCACAAAAAACAGCCGAGAAAAGAAGCACTTGGCAATTCTTGAACCTATTGTTACCATTGGGATTATTGGCAGTCTTTGGAATTTTATTTTCCTACTTCAGAAAAAGAAAATACACACGCTAGTTGTTAATAAGTTTGTTTTAGCAAACAAGCGTTTTGGGATATATTTGTAAGAAGCTTTAATCGAAAAAATAACTGAATGAAATTTATTGTATCGAGTTCATATTTACTGAAACAATTACAAGTGCTTGGGGGCATTATCAATAATAACAATACCCTCCCTATTCTAGATAACTTTTTGTTCGAATTGGATAAAAACACACTTAATGTGTCTGCCTCCGATCTTGAAACGACCATAACTTCAAAGCTAAATGTAGAAAGTAACGAAAAAGGAGCTGTATGCATTCCAGCACGCTTACTGTTGGACACGCTAAAGACCTTTCCAGAGCAACCGCTTACATTTACGGTAGAAGACAACAACACTGTGGAAATTAGCTCCAGCAGTGGAAAATATGCACTTGCCTATGCCGATGGAGAAGATTTCCCTAATGCTATTGAATTAAAAGAGCCAAGTGCGACCAAAATTCAAGGAGATATATTAGCAACTGCCATTAGCAAAACCATTTTTGCCGCAGGAAACGATGATTTACGTCCCGTGATGAGTGGTGTATTTTTTCAGTTTTCTACTGAAGAATTAACCTTTGTGGCAACCGATGCACACAAATTGGTAAAATACACCCGTAGCGATGTAAAAGCTTCGGAAACGGCCGAATTTATTATGCCGAAAAAACCGCTAAATCTTTTAAAAGGAATTTTGGCAGGTAGCGAAGAAGATGTCACCATCGAATACAACGAAAGCAACGCCAAATTTTCATTTGAAAATACCGAAATGGTATGTCGCTTAATCGATGGAAAATATCCTAATTACGAAGCGGTAATCCCAAAAGAGAATCCAAACAAATTAACCATCGACAGAAACCAGTTTTTAAACTCGGTACGTCGTGTGAGTATTTTCAGTAATAAAACCACACACCAAATCCGTTTAAAAATTGCGGGGGCCGAATTGAACGTTTCTGCCGAAGATATCGACTACAGTAACAAAGCAGATGAACGCTTAACTTGTGCGTATCAAGGCGACGATATACAAATAGGATTTAACTCACGTTTCCTTACCGAAATGTTGAATAACTTAACAAGCGACGAAGTTTCATTAGAAATGTCGCTACCAAACCGTGCTGGGATTTTAACCCCCGTGGACGGATTGGACGAAGGCGAACAAGTCACCATGCTGGTGATGCCTGTAATGCTCAATAACTAGCCAAACTATTTTTTAAGTGTAAAACCCACCGTTTGGTGGGTTTTTTTAATTTTATTATATTCTTTTGATGGTTTTAATTCCGGATTAATTATGAAAAGAGTTATTTCATTTTTGTTATTAGTTGTCTCTACAATTTCTGTGTCTCAAACAGAAGTTCTTGTAAGTGGTCTTAACAATGCGAGTAGATTATTTTTAGATGGCACAACCTTATACTTTACAGATGCAACAAGTCTAAGAAAAATAGATATTAGCATTAGCTCTCCTACTCCTGAGATTGTTGTAGATGGATTAAATAATGCCGCAGGGTTATTTCTTGATGGAAATGATATGTATGTATCTGATTTTTCTGCAGGAAGAATTATAAAAGCAGATGTATCTCTATCTAATCCAGTTGCCGAAGATGTTATTACAGGACTTGATACTCCAAATGGTCTTGTAAAGTTTGAGAACTTTTTATACTTCACCGATAATAATTCTGATTTTCTTGGTAGGATTGATTTGAATAACCCTGATCCAAGTGTGGAAATTATTAGTGTAGGTTTAAATAGACCATTGGACCTAACTATTTATGAAAACTTATTGTTTTTTTCACAATCGATACCAGTTTCAAGTACTCATAGAATTTCACAAGTAGATATAAGTGTGGATCCCCCTTTTATAACTGAATTTTCTAATGATACAGATCGACCTATAGGTTTAAGTGCAAGGACAGATTTTTTATTAGTAGCAGAACGCGATGCTAATATTGTATCTAAAATTGATATAACAACAGGTTTTAAAGAGATTATTCTTTCTAATTTAAATTCTCCTGTCGACATTGTAAGCAATGAAACAACATTATTTTTAATAGAAGGTGAAAATCAAAATATGATAACCAAAATTGATTTAATTTTAGATAAAAATGATTTTTTAAATTCATCAGAAATTAAATTACTACCAAACCCCGCTAAAGATTTTTTACACGTTGTTGGATTAAATACTTTAGAAAGTTTTGAAATTATCGACAATAAAGGAGTTTCTGTTAAGAAAGGTATTTTAAACCTCTTAGAGCCTATTCCAACAACAAACCTTGCACAAGGACTTTATTATTTAATTATCAATAATAATATTTCACTAAGGTTCATTAAAGAGTAATAATTATTATCAAAAAAGGAAGCCATTGGCTTCCTTTTTCAGTAGAATGAAGTAGGGTTACTCCATATCACTTGTTCCTTTTTCTTTTTCAGGCAACACTTTTCCCTTTATCTTTAAAACAATGGAAGGTTCACTTGCATTAGAGGTAACAGTCACCGTTTTCGTAAACTGCCCAACTCTATTGGTGGCATATTTCACTCCAATCTCTGCAGTCTCCCCAGGCATAATAGGTCCATCGGGTTTGGTAGGTACCGTACAACCACAGCTCCCTTTTACTTGGGTAATAATAATAGGTGCATTACCCGTGTTAGTAAATGTAAACGCACGTACTCCATCAGAGTTGTATTCTATATTGCCGTAATCGATAACGGTGCTTTCGAAGGTGAAAACTCCTTTATTCTCCTTTTGTTTAGTCTCTTGTGCAAAAAGTGCCGAAGTAACTAAAAAGGCAAATACAATAAGTGCATTTTTGGTACTCATGTGAGTAATAGTAAGATAAGATTTCATAATGGTTTATGTTTTAATTAGTATGCCACAAATATGGGCCAATTTAAAAAAACATCTGCAAACAGTGGGGTTGAAAGTGGTACTAGACCCCCTTTGAATTTACTTTTTACTTAATAATCCGAAAGGTAGCAAAGTAACTTGGTGCCTCTCCATTGCTGGCTTTTATCGCATTTACAATAGGCATAACAAAACCAATAATACAAGCAAAAATGAGGATCAAAATACCCACGCCTAATAATAAAATAGAAGGGATTCCAATAATCACATACAGAATTAAACTTATCTGAAAGTTTATAATTTGCTTCCCGTGTGCATCCATATCTTCCACTTTATCCTTTTGTGTAAGCCATAAAATGAGCGGCACCACCAAGCCTCCAAAACCAGTAAAATAGGTGAGTAATTGCGAAAGATGCGTAATGACCAATAAGGGGTTATCGGTGCGTTTTTGGGTGTGATTGAGAACTTCCATGAGTATAGTATTGATTGATCTATACTATAGGTAGGCATTTTAAAAAAAATGTTACAGGCTAAAAAGTACTTTTAGTACGTTAGAGTATAAAAATGTTATTCCTTTTAAGTTAGACCAATTTAACTCATGAGTTCCTATACTATTTAAATTTAACCCCTACCTCAATAGATTACCCTTTATACTCTTCCTTTAGCGATTTTACATCCACCATCAATTGCTGTATAGAAGCCCTGTTTAAACCGTTATAAATACCCCTAATGTGTTTGTCTTTATCAATCAGTAAAAAGTTTTCGGTATGTAAAAAATCATCCATACTCTTTTCTTCTCCTAAATCATTTTCAACAAAATAGGACGCCCTACCAAGCGTATAGATTTCATTCTTATCCCCCGTCACCAAATGCCATTTGCCATCGATAACATTATGATTTTTGGCATATTCTTTTAACACGGCTACCGAGTCAGTCGAAGGCATCACAGAATGTGACAACAATAGTACTTCAGCATCATTTTTAAATTCCTCCTGAACCTTCCACATATTATCGGTCATCCTTGGGCAAATCCCAGGACAGGTAGTAAAGAAAAAGTCGGTAATATAAATCTTGTCTTCAAATGTTCGTTGTGTAACGGTATCGCCTAACTGATTCACCAAAGTAAAATCTGGAATTTTATGAAAGGCTTGCTCCTCTTTAGACCCAGGGGTGATCCAATGGGGCGTAAAAGATTCATCACTATAATACGGCAGGTAGTCCGTTCTGCTAGTTTCAACAACGTTTATATTTTCCTTTTTTATTTCGTTGTTACACCCTACGCAAAACAGCAATGCAATACCGCTTAAAAGGCTATATTTTTTTATCTCTAACAATGTTTTCATCTTCCAATGTATAACAAGAGTTCGCTTTCCGCATCCCAAAGATGCGTCCATTTTTAGCTTCGTAATTCACATAGAGTTTTCCGTTTTGCAACCAAGCCTTTTGCAACCCGTTTTCATTTCCATCGACCAACTGACGTTCTTTTGCCAATTGCCCCGTGGGGTACCATTCCCTTTCATAACCCTGCTTTACCCCATCTTTGTAATACGATTGTGACGCTAAGGCACCATTCTCCCACCAAGTGGTATAGACACTGTCCAATCTATTTTCTTTATAATATGATTCAATACGCAACACCCCATGATCCGACCATTTTTGGGCAATACCTTCTCGCTTTCCGTTATAATAACCAAGCCTTTCTCCTAGCGTATCATTTGGGTGATACTTTACAGAATAACCTGAAAAAGGCTCGTCATTATAATACCATCTGCCTTCAAGCTGATTAAGCACCAACACCTCTTTTAGTACCTCCATAGTGTCAATTTCAATCCCCTTTGCTTGTAGGGTCAAGTTACTTTCAGTGGGTGCATTCCAAACCGTATCACCACACCCTGTGCAAAGTAAAAAGGAAACCATAAGTACTAAATAGAACTTCATGCTGTATATTTTAATACCCCTGATATGGACCCGCAAACGCGATATAAGATCCTGTATTTGAGTATAATTCGTTAATAATATGATAATGGTACTCTTCTTCCCCATCCGTATATTGCGTGGTTGTCGTATGCCCTCCCGATGCATCTAAATCGGTAGGATAGGTCCCCGTTGAATTACATTTTCTTCCGTAGAGAAATACACCATCCAGTAAGATTCCAACCAAGTTGTCATCATCATCGGTAAAGGCTTTTGGCTCTAAGTGATAATGATAAACTCCTGGGCCAATATGGGCTCCTGTCCAATCTAAGCTAGCTGCTGCTTGATCCAACGGGCCATTCCCTTCCGAATCATTAAATATCGAGGCTCCACTTACAGCAATACCAATAGTGTTTAATTGAGTGGCTACGGTAGCTCCTGATAAATCGGGTGTGGCATCCACAGTGATGGAGGTAGCATTATTATTGCTAGACATAATGGAGGGTGTTAATGCCACATCGGGTTCGTCACGGTAAAGCTCATGACCCACACCCCAATATACCGTTTCGTGATTAGGCAATCCCGTGGTCTCAATCACTACATTCGATCCATCAAGATAAATGGTCACTGCATCCGAATTAAATGCCGAAAAAGCGGCATGTAACTCGGTGACTACTTCTTCCTCTTCTTCTTCGGTAACAGTTCCTGAAGAATCATCATTAGAGCACGCTATAAAAGCGATGGAAAGCACAAGGACTCCAAGAAAGGCGCCCGCTACTTTATTCTTTGTGAAGCTTACTTTTTTCATATTCTATTATTTAAGATTTATAGTTTATTAGTGGTAGGTATTAAAATAGGGTTAGAATAGTATTAAGGATTTGAAATTAAAAGCTCCATAATTGCTTATGAAGCTTTTATCCAAATCAAACAAACAAAAACAAAACAAGTTAGTTTCTTCCCTCAGGCTTTCTTCCTTTGGGCTTGGGAGCATTTTCAAACTCCTCCTGGGTGATGTATCCATCTTCGTTAGTATCTATATCACCAAATATTTCTTTAAGGGGTCCTTTAACCTCGGCAGCCGAAAGTTTACCGTCCTTTCCAGAATCCATTTCTTCTAGCAATTCGCTAAAGGTAGGTTGTGTTTTAGGTTTTCTATCTCTAGACTGTGCTGTGGAAACGGTTGCGAAACCCAAGCTTAATACCACAGCTAATAATCCCATTTTTACATTCGTTGTTTTCATAATTCTTATTTTTAAATTCACTCTTATGACCTCAAAGGTGCGTAATAGTTCAATGCAAAAAAGCGACTTTCAGTGAAGGGGTACTAGTATTCAGCGAATGGAATTTTTCACCCAATGGAAGGATTTTTAAAATCAACTCATAAGATGTAAACGGTCCAAATTATTAGAGATCTTTCATATGGAGAACCCGCGCCTAACGAACGAATTCTTCCACTAACTAAATGCAATATTCAACAATCTCAATTAGGTAGCTATTATTCGATTTGGCAATTTCAGCCAAACCCCCAACCTTTTCAGTGAATGGTTTTTTACCCACCACAAACCCTCTTAGTTACCCGTGTAAAACCGCCATTTTTGGCATACCATTCCTTTTTTATTCCTTTAATTTGCCCAATGAAATACAAAATAGGACGGATGGAATCCAAGGAACTATTTTAAAAAAAACCTTCCTCACTCCTATTTCTTTACTATTTTAAACACATGAATCGATTCAGTAGATATATCATTCAAGTACTTCTCTGGCTAGGGATCTGGAGTCTGCTTTGGTTTTCTATCGGCAACCAAATGCAATTTCTTAGAGACAATGGGCCTGCCTTTGTGTTTCAAATACTCTTGCTTTTCCTATTTATCTACATGGCGGTTCCCCAATTGCTATTCAAAAAGAAATACCTACTGTTCTTTATTGCCTCCATTTCAGCAATCGTGCTAGGTGCCTATTTTGCTTCCGAAATGGGCCCAAAACCACCCATAGATAAACCACCCCTCAACAATTTTGAGAGAAACCCAAGAGTGTTGCCCTCCCGATTCTTTATTCAATTATTAATACTTACCATTTCCTCGGTCATAGCGGTACTTTTAGAAACGTTTATAGATGCCCAACAAAAGGAAAAAAGCATTGCCATAGCAAAAGCAGAACTCATAGACAGCGAGCTTAAATTCCTTAAAATGCAGATCAATCCGCATTTTCTTTTCAACGCCCTCAATAACATCTACGCCCTTTCGGTCACCAACTCAAACAAAACCCAGGAAAGTATTAGCACCCTTTCAGAAATGCTGCGCTACGTAATCTACGATTGCGAACAACCCAAAGTCCCCTTACGCAAAGAACTAGACTACATTACTAACTATATCGAGCTCTTTAAACTAAAAAGCAGTAACCCCTTCGATATTTCGTTTACCCAAACCATCCAAAACGACCATGCCTTGGTGGCACCTATGCTTTTTGTACCATACATAGAAAATGCCTTTAAACATAGTGGCATCGAAAAGGGAAAAGGTAATTACGTGCATATTTCGTTAGTACAAAAAGAACATACCATAGAGTTTACCGTAGAAAATAGCATTCCTACCACCGCCATCTCTACCGATGCGCAAGGCGGAATTGGCTTACCCAATGTGCAAAAACGATTGGAAATTCTGTATCCAGAAAAACACCAATTAACCATCACAAAAACCCGTAGCTTTACCGTCTATTTAAAACTAGAAATAGAATGAGTTCCATACGCTGTATCATTATAGACGATGAGGAATTGGCAAGAACCCTGCTTAAAACCTATGTAGATAAAATAGAATATCTAGCGTATAAAGGCGCCTTCCAAAATCCATTGGAAGCCCTATCCTTCCTTAAAGACAATACCATAGACCTTATCTTTCTAGACATCCAAATGCCCGAAATTAAAGGTACCGAGTTTGCCGAAATGATTTCAAAATCGGGCATACGCATTATCTTTACCACCGCCTATTCAGAATATGCTTTACAAGGCTTCGAGCTAAGCGCCCTAGACTACCTCCTTAAACCCATTACCTTTAAACGGTTTGTAAGCGCCGTAGAAAAATACCCAAAACCCGAAGCCCAACAAGAAGACTCCCTTATTATTAAATCGGGCTACGACCTGCATAAAGTGGCTATCGACGAAATTCTTTTTATTAAAAGCGAAAGCGAATACGTTACCTACCACCTCGACAACGGCAAAAAAATCATGGCATACCAGTCGCTTAGCAAATTAGAAGCCACCCTCCCCCATACCTTTTTACGGGTACATCGCTCCTATATTGTCAACAAACAAAAAGTAACGGGGCTTAAAGGCAGAGACTTACTCCTAGGAGAACATAGAATCGCCGTAAGCGATAGCTATTATGACACCGTAAAAAAGGAATTGTTTTAAGCTACAGCCCAATGCTAGATGGCACAACAAGATGGGTACACATTTTTTAAAAATGTTTTTACCCACAAAAAGGACTTTTTACTATATTTGGTACAACTCCCCAACAAAAAATTAGCGCAATTATATTTTATACTTTGGTATCCCCTAAATTTATGGGATAACCTAAGAAAAGGTAACATATAACGAGTTAGCGGTTATTAAAAAACTGTAACAAACTTCAAAACCCTGAGTCTTTAAGCAAAAATAATTTTATGTTTAAAAAAATAGTTTATTTATACCTCTTTTTGTTGATAGTTTCTTGCACTGATTCAAAAAATGATACTAAAAATTCTGAATATTTCAGGAGTAAAATAGATTCTATCCACGCTCAAAATATTGAGACTAATTTAATCCCAATGTATTCGGTTGCAGGAAAAGTCAAAAGAATGACAATTCCTGAGATGATGAAACAGGATAAAATCCCAGGAATGAGCATAGCTTTTGTAGACAATGGAGAAATAGCTTGGACCAAACATTATGGCTATGCAAATCTTGAAGATTCAATACCCATAAGCTCGGAAACAGTTTTTACTGGAGCCTCATTAAGCAAGCCAATCACAGCAATTGCAGCATTGAATTTAGTCGAAAAAGGTATATTGAACTTAGACGAGGATGTTAATCTAAAATTGAAAGAATGGAAAATTTCAGAGAGTAAATTGACTGAAAAAGAAAAAGTTACGTTACGAAGACTTATTAGTCACAACGCCGGAATAAGGAATGACTTATGGAGCAGTTATATGCCAGAAGACACAATACCAACTCTTAACCAAATGCTTGCTGGAGAAAAGCCTTCAGTAGATCCTCAGACATCAGTAATTTATGAACCAGGAAGTAAAACGGAGTATTCTAACCCAGGTTATTCTATCATTCAAAAACTATTAATGGATGCCAAAAATGAAGAATTCGACCAAATAATTGACCAACTTGTTTTCGACCCTGTTGGAATGGAAAACTCATCTTTCAAACAGCCAATCCCTAATAATCTAATGCAACGGAAAGCGATTGGCTATACAAATGAATTAGAACCTTACCCATATCGACTTTTTCCCTACCAGGCGGCTGGAGGTATTTGGACAACTCCAACGGATTTATCCAAATTTATGATAGCTTTGCTTAATGACCATCACAAAGGAACTAATACACTTATTTCAAAAGAAACAACAGAAACAATATTTAAAAAATACATTGATAGATATGTCTTTTCTTTTTGGAATTGGGGAGAAGATGTTGTTTTTATGCATTACGGAAGTAATCAAGGTTTTAACTGTATTATGTATGGTTCAGTTAATAAAAATCAAGGCATCGTCGTAATGACCAATAGTGACAACAGCTTTGGCTTTTTCGATTATATTCAACGAGCAGTTAATGATGAGTATCAATGGGAATATGTTAGACCAGAAATTCTAAATCCATCGAAATCCGATATAAGTTGGGTAGATCCATTTTTGGGAGAGTATCAATGGAGAAACAGTAAAGTAACCTTTACCAAAACCAATGAAAGTTTGGGAATGGAAATCGACAATGAAAAGTATGCTCTAACTCAAACAGGTGAACGTGTATTTATTCTTCCAGAAAAACCAATTAAAATTACATTCCCTAAAAGCGTAGATAAAAAAATTATTCTTTGGGAACCTGATGGTTATCCTTATAAAATAAAAAAGAATTCTAAATAAAAACAATCGCTAACATCTGTATATAACTCATAGATAGTTATACACATCAAAATCAATCCCTACCCCTACTTTTTTATAAAAAATTATAGCCATTTGTAGCTACCCGCAACTTGGGGGCTCCTTCGTATCTACTCCGTGTTTACTTCGTGTTTACTTCGTGTTAGTTCGTGTCCACACATTATGTAAAATAGAACCAAACAACAACATTTTTTTTATTCACAAACAATCAAGATATAGGATTTTAAAGTATTTTTAATATGCTCAAATGATCATACTATGAAGACCCTAAAATATGGTATCTCTTGTGCCTTATTCGTAACCCTACTGTTAGGGTGTGGCACCTCTCAAAAATCGAATAGCAGTACCCACATCACCAAGCAAGCCCAAGACACCCCAGAGGCATTTGTCCCTGCACAGGGCATAGCATTAGACAATGCATCTTGCAAAAGCCCCATGATAGACCCAAGGGATGGTACAGAAATACTCATGGTGTCTGCAGAAAACGGTTTTGGAAATTACAAGGTAACACCACCTAAATACGGTGTACAACCAGGTGAGCTTTTACGCTTAGATTGCCAAACAGGCAAACCTATAGGCATTGTAAAAGGAGGCGGCAACTAACCCACCTACCTCCATCCGTTTGCCTTATACTTTCATCCCATCTAGCTTCCTAAAACCAAGCTAGAGACAACCCCATGTGCGCTATGGAGCTAAGCCCAGTCTAAGCCCAGTCAAAGCCCAGTCAAAGTCCAGTCAAAGTGCAGTCTAAGTAGGGTGTATCCAAAAACCAATTCACCCTTCACCCTTTACCCTTCACCTTTCACCCTTCACCCTTCACCTTTCACCCA
>TARA_R110002074_G_scaffold108887_4_pt1 | contig 29970 bp, 25 predicted proteins | sample TARA_R110002074 | Tara Oceans TARA_R110002074 (sample SAMEA4397215) | marine metagenome | biome: Polar Biome; feature: [MIX] marine epipelagic wind mixed layer (ENVO:01000061); material: water (ENVO:00002006), including particulate matter (ENVO:01000060) such as... | depth 10-100 m | reverse complement strand
TTATTCAAAAGCCAACACAAGAGCTGTATGCTGAATTTTTGATAGCACAAAATAGACCTCAAGAAGCTATTGAATTATATAAAAGTTCACTTAAAAAAGGAACAAAACGATTAGCAGCTTTAAAAGGAATTAAGAAATCAGCTGAATTATTAGGTGATGATTCTTTGATAAAGAAAATAGATTTAGAGTTAAGTAAAATTTATGATTAAATTCAGTTCACCTCTCGAAGCTTTTTTACATTGGGAAACCAACACACCTAATAATATTTTTTTAAATCAGCTTATTAACGGAAAAACTATTTCCTACTCTTATGCTCAGGCAGGTGTAGAAGCTAGAAAAATAGCTTCGGCGTTGCTAAGTTTTAATTTACCAAAAAGAAGTCATGTTGCCTTATTATCTAAAAACTGTGCCCACTGGCATATAAGCGATTTGGCTATTATGATGGCGGGTTATATTTCAATACCTATTTATCCTAGCCTAACAAAAGAAACCATTGAATTGATTTTAAATCATAGCGAATCAAAAGCCATAATTATTGGTAAATTGGAGGACTATGAGGCTCAAAAGGGAGGTATACCTGATATTCCAAAAATTGGTATTGGCTTATATGGTATTAATGATGGTGAACAATGGGAAAATTTACTAGAAGCGCACAGCCCGCTGCAAGATGTTTATACTCAAAAACCAGATGACTTACATACCATAATATATACTTCGGGTACAACAGGAACTCCAAAAGGGGTAATGCACACGGTTGAAAATTTTATGAATAGCAGCAATAATTTGCTTTCTAGAATTAACTTGGAAGATCAACCACGAGTTTTTTCATACTTACCCATTGCACATATAGCAGAACGCTTGTTAGAAACATTTACTTTAATACATGGTGGCCAGGTATCATTTCCTGAATCATTACAAACCTTTGCAGCCGATTTAGAAAAAACACAACCCCATATATTTTTCGCTGTCCCTAGAATATTTGCCAAATTTCAAGAGAAAATCTTGGAAAAAATACCTCAAAAAAAACTGGGTATGTTGCTTAAAACCCCCATTTTAAACGGCATAATAAAAAATAAACTAAAGACAAAATTAGGGTTGAGGGAGGCATCCATAGTGGTATCTGGAGCAGCACCATTATCAGCAAGTATAATGGAATGGTATAAAACTATTGGTATTGAAATAATGCAGCTTTATGGTATGACAGAAGATTGTTGCTTATCGCATGGTAATTATGCCGGAGTTAATAGAATAGGAACTGTAGGGAAGGCACAAAATGAAGTAGATATTAAACTCTCACCCGAAGGCGAAATTTTAATTAAAAATAACTGTTTAATGAAAGGCTATTTTAAGGCTCCAGAAATGACCGCTGAAGTTTTTGAAGATGGTTATTTTAAAACTGGTGATATTGGAGAATATGACCATGAAGGATACTTGACGATTACCGGCAGAGTAAAAGATCAATTCAAGACTGATAAAGGAAAATACATTTCTCCAACGCCTATTGAATTGCAATTATCTGGTAATACTGATATAGAGCAGATTTGTATTGTAGGCACTGGTATTCCGCAACCCATAGCTCTGGTTATACTTTCTGAAATTGGTAAAGCAAAATCTAAGGGTGATGTTTCAAATAGTTTGATAGCTTCGGTAAATAAAGTAAACCCGAGTCTTGAAAAACATGAAAAAATTGAAAAAGTGGTCATAATGAAAGAAGATTGGACGGTAGATAACGGATTAACTACACCAACTTTAAAGGTTAAAAGAAATGCTATTGAAAAAATCCATCAACCTTTTTACAAGGAATGGTTTAATAAGGATAATAAGGTTATTTTTGAGTAGATTTTAGTACTTAAAATTTATAGCTTTTTTATGATTTTTGTTATGTAAAATTATTTTAAAAACAGCTATCTTGGTCTTATTAAAAATTAAAAAAGAATTAAATGACAGTAAATATTCAATATGTAGGCGTAGATGTAAGCGAAACACTTTCAGCTTTCACAAAAGAGAAATTAGAAAAATTATTTAGCAGATATGAGTTTTTAATAAATGCTACCGTACATTTTAAACAAGAGGGAAACGACCACGATGGAGGTAAAATATGTAATATAGAATTGAGCTTACCCGGACCAAGAATTTTCGCAACTTCAAACGAACATAACTATGAAGTTTCAGTAAGGGAAACTATCAGTGATTTAGAACGTCAACTAAAAAAACGAAAAGAGATTTATAAAACACATTGATTGAATTTTGACAGAAGACAGAAGACAGAAGATAGAAGATAGAAGAAAAAAGATGACTAAAGAATTAGATTTAGTCATTTTTTTTTGCGTCTGAGTAAGCACTGCAAACTGCGACTGCGACTGCAAACTCATCCAACACATTCGAGTAGGCCCTGAAAACTGCCACTGCGACTGCGACTGAAAACTGCGACTGCAAGCTCATTCAACGATGATGATAAGGTTCATTCTTCAAAATAGTGAACCCCCTATACAGTTGTTCAATAAAAAACAAGCGAATCATTTGATGGGAAAACGTCATTTTTGATACTGATAGTTTCCCATTTGCTTTGTTGTAAATATCCTCAGAAAAACCATAAGGACCACCAATTACAAATACCAATTGCTTAATACCGGAATTCATGTGTTTTTGTAAGTAAGTTGAAAACCCAACTGAACTCATTTGCTTTCCATTTTCATCAAGTAAAATTAAAACATCAGTAGGATTTAGGTTTTTTAAAATAAGTTCGCCTTCTTTCTGTTTTTGCTGGTCTTCACTTAAATTTTTAGAATTTTTTATATCTGGAATAATATCCAGTGAAAACTTAACATAAAAACCCAAACGCTTTATATAATCATCAATTAAAGATTGAAGTGCTTTATTATCCGTTTTGCCAATAGCGAGAAGTTTAATAGTCATAAAAGCAAAATTAACATTTAGTCTTTATGAATAATGTATTTAAATAAGAAAAAAATGCAAAATTCATAAATGTAAAATTTAATAAAGTCAATCTATTTGTTATTTTTGTTCAAATCTAACTAACTATACATACACATGATTACACAGGAGCAGTTTGACTCAGAAGTTAAAGCTATAATTTCTAATGCGATTAGGGAAGATGTAGGAGATGGCGATCATAGTTCATTGGCCTGTATACCAGAAAATGCCAGAGGGAAAGCAAAACTTTTAGTTAAAGATAAAGGCATTATAGGTGGTGTTAATTTTGCTAAAAAAGTTTTCGCCTACGTAGATAAACGGTTAAAGCTTGATGTACTTATTGAAGATGGCTCTGAAGTTACTTTTGGAGATATTGTGATGTATGTTGAAGGGCCATCACAATCCATTTTAAAAGCTGAGCGTACTGTATTGAATGCGATGCAGCGTATGAGTGCTATTGCAACAAAAACCAGAATGTTTGTAGATTTATTGGAAGGTACAAAAACTACAATTTTAGATACAAGAAAAACAACTCCGGGCATTCGTGTTTTAGAAAAATGGGCTGTAAAACTTGGTGGTGGAGAGAATCATAGGTTTGCACTTTATGATATGATTATGTTGAAAGACAATCATATTGATTTTGCTGGAGGTATTACAAAAGCCATTGATATGGCAAAGGAATACTTGCAAGAAACAGGAAGGGATTTGCAAATAATGGTTGAAGCAAGAGATTTAACTGAAGTTCAGGAGATTTTAAAGAGCGAAGGTGTTTACAGAATACTATTGGATAACTTTGATTATGAAGATACTAGAAAAGCTGTAAAACTAATAGGCGATAAGTGTCTTACGGAATCGTCTGGGAATATTAATGAAACTACCATACGTCATTATGCAGAATGTGGTGTAAACTTTATTTCTTGTGGTGCTTTAACACACTCTGTGCACAATATGGATTTAAGTCTTAAAGCTGTAAAGTAGTATGCCGTACTTTATAAAATAGTTTTTGCTACTATAAATTTGATAACTTTGCTACAATTTTTAAAAGCAAATTATTAATGACGAAACCTATTGAAGACAAACTAGATAAAACTCCTGTAATTAATGTCATAGTTCGGTTTTTAAAACAAATTAAATTATTTGGTCTTGAAGGCTTATCGTTTTATGATTTATTGGAACTTTATATTACAGGAATAGTAAGAGGTGCATTAACCACCCGTGCTAGCGCCATTGCTTTTAGTTTTTTCACCGCATTATTTCCATTTTTATTGTTCGTTTTAATCATTATACCTTACGTGCCAATTGATGATTTTAAAATAGAGTTTCAAAAATTTTTGGAATCCTTTTTACCACCAAATACATCAGATTTTTTCTTTGAGAATATCTTTGAGAATATTGAACAAACACAACGCGGAGGCTTACTATCATCTGTTTTTATTTTGTCTATAATTTTAATGGCAAATGGTGTAAATGCTATTTTTTCTGGTTTTGAAAACTCGTATCACGAGCAACTATCGCGTAATGTTATTCGTCAATATTTATATGCCTTGGGTATTGCTTTAATTTTGGCATTTTTACTTATTGTGACTATTGCTGTTCTAGGGTATTTTCAAATTTATGTTGTTGATAGAGTGTTTGATGTTTTTGAGGCAAGAGGTTATCAAACCATTGATCAAGATGTTATATGGGCAGATATTGCAAAATATATATTTTTCGTTATTATGGTTTATGTAGCAACTGCAACCTTATATTATTTTGGAACTAGAGAGGGTAAACAATCTAGGTTCTTTTCAATAGGGGCGTTGTTTACTACATTTCTTATTATTCTAACATCTTATTTATTTGGTGTTTATATTGAAAATTTTGGACAATACAATAAGCTTTATGGGTCTATCGGCGCATTATTGATATTGTTATTCTACTTGTGGCTTAATGCTAATATTTTATTATTGGGTCATGAATTAAACACATCGCTTCATTTTTTTAGAAAATATCCAAGAGCGGATAATTAAATTTTAAGTAAACCTAGTTACTTTTGGGTATGCCATATTTTATAGACGTCATCATTCCTATTCCGCTTCAAAAGTTGTTCACATATAGTGTTACACCATCAGAATCTGAGTTTTTAAAAGCAGGAATGCGTGTTGCAGTGCCTTTTGGTAAATCGAAAATTTATACAGGTATTGTATTGAATATTCACAGCGATGCGCCAATAGCTTATGAAGCTAAGGAAATTCAGCAAATTTTAGATGAAACGCCCATTGTAAATGAAAAGCAACTCCAATTATGGCAATGGATTGCAGATTATTACTTGTGTACTTTAGGTGATGTTATGCGAGCCGCTTTACCGAGTGCTTTTATTTTAGAAAGTGAAACCATAATTACAAAAAGCAGCAAAAAAACCATTGATGAGGGAATTTTAAAAGATGATGAATTTTTAATTTATGAAGCCTTACAGCATCAGTCGTCATTAAAAATTCATGATATTTCTAATATTTTGGATAAAAAAAATGTCCTCTCAGTCATTAAACGTTTAATTGAAAAGGAAGCCATTTTGGTAGCAGAGGAAGTTTATGAAAAGTACAAACCTAAATTGGTACGTTATGTAAAATTACATGCTAGTTTTTCTTCGGAGAAAGCACTACATCAGTTATTAGAAGAATTAGGTAGAGCACCAAAACAGCGCGAAGTCGTTTTAACCCTATTTTCTATTTCTGCAAAAACAAAAAAACCGGTTAAAGTAAAAGACTTATCAGACCAAAGTGGGGCTTCACCTGCTATAATAAAATCATTGATTGATAAAGGCGTTCTTGAAGAATACCATATTCAAATAGATAGAATACAATATTCTGGAGAAGATAATGAAGATTCAAAAAAACTCAATACATATCAGGAAACGGCTTTAGCTGAGATAAAAGAATCTTATAAAAAGCATAATGTTACATTATTACACGGTGTAACGTCCTCTGGGAAAACCGAGATTTACGTTAAGCTTATTGAAGATGCTGTAAACGCTGGAAAGCAAGTGTTGTATTTGCTTCCGGAAATTGCTTTAACGGCGCAACTTATTACCCGATTACAGATTTATTTTGGAGAACAAGTAGCGGTGTTTCATTCTAAATATTCAGTTCATGAGCGTGTTGAGGTTTGGAATAACGTGCTGCACAATTCCGCAAAAGCGAAAATAATTTTAGGCGCACGATCATCCATATTTTTACCTTTCAATAATCTAGGGTTAATAATAGTTGATGAGGAACACGAGCAATCTTTCAAGCAATTTGATCCCGCACCGCGTTATCATGCCCGCGATACGGCTGTGGTTTTAGCAAATATGCACCAAGCCAAAGTTCTTTTAGGTTCAGCTACACCAAGTTTGGAAAGCTTTTATAATGCCCAACAAAAAAAGTATGGTTTTGTTGAATTATCGCATCGATATAATGATGTTTTAATGCCAGATATCGAGTTGGTTGATATTAAGGATAAGCTTAAAAAGAAACGTATGAAAGGGCATTTTAGCGATAGGCTTATTGAAGAAATGACGGAAACGCTAAATGAAGGACATCAAATTATACTGTTTCAAAATCGCCGTGGGTTTTCACCTATTGTAGAATGTAACACATGCGGAACATCACCCCAATGCCCAAACTGTGATGTGAGCTTGACCTATCACCAATACCGTGATCAATTACGCTGTCATTATTGTGGCTATAATTCAGCCATGATTAAAAACTGTGGTGCTTGTGGAAGTACTGAATTAGATAGTAAAGGTTTTGGAACCGAGCAAATTGAAGAGGAAGTGAAAATGCTATTTCCAGACTATAAAGTAGCACGGATGGATTTGGATACCACGCGAGGAAAATATGGTTACGAAAAAATTATAACTGCTTTAGAGCAACAGGAAATTGATATTTTGGTTGGTACCCAAATGCTAACCAAAGGTCTGGATTTTAGAAATGTAAAATTGGTTGGTATTATGAATGCTGATAATATGCTAAATTTTCCGGATTTTAGAGCGCACGAACGTAGTTTTCAATTGATGTTGCAAGTATCGGGTAGGGCGGGACGAACGGAAGAAAGAGGAAAAGTACTGATTCAAACGTATAACCCATTTCACAACATTTTACAGCAAGTATCTACCAATAATTATATAGATATGTATAACGAACAAATGAACGATCGTTATAATTTTAAATACCCCCCTATTTATAAGCAAATAAAAATCACTTTAAAACATAAGGATTATAATAGGGTTGAGACGGCTTCAATTTGGTATGCCAAATCGTTACGGCAAGTTTTTAATGATTTTGTTTTAGGACCAGAATCGCCACCCATAGCAAGAATTAGAAATCAGTTTCATAAAAATATTTTGGTGAAGATTCCTAAAAAGCAGTCACTATCAAAAACAAAAGAAGCCATTATTAAAATAAATAACAGCTTCTTTAGCATAAAAGATTTTCGATCGGTTAAAGTAATTTTAAATGTCGATAACTATTGAAAAAGAAATTTGTAAGCAAATTTTATTTCAATATCCTGACGAAGGTCAGGATCTCATACTGTTAACAATTAATGCATAAAAGAAACTGAAATACTGAAATAAATTCAGCACATGCAAGTTCAGTTTGACAAAGCTAAGCTTCTAAATATTATTTAATGCATCAACCAATTGGGTCTTTTTATTCCTACTTAAAGGAATTTCATAAGCACCAACTTCAACATTCTTACTGTTAAACCTGTCAATTTTGTCAAGATTTACAATATAAGATTTGTGAATTCTTAAAAATTTACCTTCTGGCAATTCAGCTTCAAAAGATTTCATAGTTGATAAAACAACTAAGCTAGTTTCTTCAGTAACTAATTTTACGTAATCACCAAGGGCTTCAATCCATTTAATATCCTTGATGTAAACTTTACGTTTTTTAAGGTTACTTTTTACAAAAATATGCTCGCCTTCTTCTTCGTTAAAATCTTGAGTCAATCTATGTTGCTCCAAGGCCTTATCTACAGAAGTATTAAAGCGTTCTCTTGTAATGGGCTTGTGCAAGTAATCGGTAGCATCATAATTAAATGCTTTAAAAGCATATTCGGTTTTACCGGTTACAAAGATAATTTGGGGTTTGTTGTTCAATACGTCTAAAAGTTCAAATCCATTTAGCACTGGCATTTCAATGTCTAAAAAAATGAGATCAACTTGATGCGTATTCAAACCATTTTTAGTTTCTAAGGCACTACTGTACTCTGCAATTAAGTTGAGAGAGGGGTGATTCTCTACTAACTTAACTATAGAGAGACGTTGTATTGCCGAATCGTCTACTACTACACAGTTTAAAGTCATAACATTTATATTATTTCGGTTAAGATATCGACAATAGTACGAATTATTCGGTTAAAAACCAAAAAACATCGTTAAAATGCGTTTTTTAACATAGTTTTAACAGCTTTTGTTTATTATGAAAAGATAGATAAATATAGTACAAATTTTGTTGTTTCATACGTATATAATAACTATTTTTGCACCCAATTTTTAACAATAAATACGATTTTTATGAATCATTATGAAACTGTTTTCATCTTAAATCCCGTTTTATCTGAAGATCAGATAAAGGAAACAGTACAGAAATACGAAGATTTTCTTGTTTCCAACGGTGCTAAGATGGTATCGAAAGAAGATTGGGGGCTAAAAAAATTAGCTTATCCAATCCAAAACAAGAAAAGTGGTTTTTACCATTTATTTGAGTACACCGTTGACGGTGAGGTAATTAATCCTTTAGAAGTAGAGTTTAGGCGTGATGAGCGTTTTATGCGTTATTTAACGGTAGCGTTAGATAAACATGCTATTTCATGGGCAGAGAGAAGACGAGTTAAACTTAAAGAAAAAGCGTAACCATGGCAACATCAATAGAACAACAATCTAAAGGAAAAAAAGACGGCGAAATCAGATATTTAACGCCGCTTAACATTGATACCAATAAGGCTAAGAAATATTGTATGTTTCAGAAGACTGGTATCAAATATGTTGATTATAAAGATGCAGACTTTTTAATGCGCTTTATAAACGAGCAAGGTAAAATTTTACCAAGACGTTTAACAGGTACATCTTTAAAGTATCAAAGAAAAGTTGCTGTAGCTGTAAAAAGAGCGCGTCACTTAGCTTTAATGCCTTATGTAGGCGATTTATTAAAATAAAATACCGATAACAATGGAACTTATATTAAAACAAGACGTTGATAATTTAGGATTTAAAGACGATGTTGTAACGGTTAAGAACGGTTATGGTAGAAATTTTTTAATTCCTCAAGGGCAAGCTATATTAGCTACCATTTCTGCAAAAAAAGTATTAGCAGAAAACTTAAAGCAAAGCGCTTTTAAAGACAAAAAATTAATTGACGACGCGAATAAAACAGCTGAAGCAATTAAAGCATTGGAAATTAAAATTACCGCAAAGGCAACCGAAGGGGCATCAGCAGGTGATAAATTATTTGGTTCTGTAACTAAAGCAGACTTAGTAGAAGCTTTTGAAAAAGAAGGTCATACTATAGACAAGAAATTTGTAACTATTACTGGTGGAAACATCAAGCGTTTAGGACAGTACAATGCTGTTGTGCGTTTACACCGTGAGGTGACTTTCGATTTCCCTTTTGAGGTTATAGCACAAAGCTAGTTAATTAACAAATAGTTAATAAAAGCTTTAAATAATATCAAGCCACTCTTTTGAGTGGTTTTTTTTTGTTCTACTTTTGTTCAAATACATATTATGCATGCATAATATAAACTAACTCAAACATTTTTATTCAAATGAAAAAAACAAACTTTTTGATTTTCTTTTTCTTTTCTGGACTAATCGCGTTCTCGCAGGTTACAACATCAAACATTAAGGGACTAATTCTAGACGAGACTTCGGCGCCACTTCCTGGTGCCAATGTAGTTGCAATTCACACGCCAACAGGTACAAAATACGGTGCTGCAACAAACATTGATGGACGCTTTAATTTACTTAACTTAAGAGTTGGTGGGCCCTACACCGTAACAGTAAGTTACGTAGGTTATAAAGAACAAATCTTTAATGATGTGTTTTTAACTTTAGGTAAAACACAGAATATAGATGTGACTTTATCTGAAGATAGCGAGCAACTGGACGCCGTAGTTATTCAAGGCGGACAAGGCACAGGTACTTTTGGTAGTGATAGAACAGGTGCGGAAACCAGTGTGGGTAGACGGGAATTAACACGATTGCCAACAATTTCAAGATCAGCAGCAGATTTTACAAGATTAGAACCAACGGCAAGCGGAAATTCTTTTGGAGGTAGAAACGACCAATTTAATAACTTCTCTTTAGATGGTGCTATTTTTAATAATCCATTTGGATTGGATGCTCCAACACCAGGTGGACAAACGGATGCACAACCCATATCCTTAGATGCTATTGATCAGATTTCAGTTTCTACAGCACCTTATGATGTTACACAATCTGGTTTTACAGGGGCTTCTGTAAATGCAGTTACTAAAAGTGGAACTAATGAGTTTCATGGGACTGTTTATGGTTTTTACAGAGATGAAACGATGACTGGTAAGAAAATAAAGGGTGAAGATGTGGTGCGTCCAGATTTAAATCAAACGCAATATGGTGTGAGTATTGGAGGTCCCATTATTAAGAATAAACTCTTCTTTTTCGCCAATTTTGAAAAAGATGAGCGTGATGATTTAGGAACCAACGGTTGGATACCAAATACAGGTTCTGGCGCTCTTAATGAATCAAGAGTTTTAGAAAGTGATTTAATAGCTGTTAGAGATGCTTTATTAGCAGAAGGTTATGATCCAGGAGCCTATGAAGGATTTACTCATGCAGCAGAATCTACAAAGGGAATTTTTAAAATTGACTGGAATATAAATGATGATAACCGTTTGGCTATTATTTATAACTTCTTAAATGCGTCAAAACAAAAGCCAGCACATCCATCAGCATTAGGCTTTAGAGGTCCAAATGCCGCAACATTGCAATTCCAAAATTCTGGCTATGAGATCACTAACGAGTTGCGATCTATTCAATTAGAATTAAATTCAACCTTATCAGGTAACGTAACTAATAAATTACAATTTGGATATTCACATTTTAACGATTTTAGAAATCCATTTTCAACGCCTGCGCCATCTATAAACATCTATAAAGATGGATCACCATATATTATTGCAGGTCATGAGCCATTTTCAGTAAATAATAGGCTTGATCAAAAAGTATTGCAATTTTCTAACAATTTGAATTTTATTAATGGGGATCATACGTATACGGTTGGTTTTTCGTTTGAAAAATTTCAATTTGATAATTCATTTAACTTAACAAGTTATGGATTTGATCTTTTTGGAAGTGTAGATATCAATGATTTTGACGCTAGCAGTTATGATTTTGCTGGACCACAAGCTACATTTGCAGCTAATAATGCATTACCACCAGGCGAAGGTTGGGCTTTGGCCGAAACTAATGTAGGCCAATTAGCTTTTTATCTTCAAGATGAATGGAATGTTAATGAGAAATTTAAATTAACTTACGGTATTCGTTTTGATAAACCATTATTCTTTGACTCTGCAAAAAAAGCTCAAGATGTTATTGATCGTGGTTTTGTATTACCAGATTTTCAATACAACAATCCAAATACAGGCCAGAGCGTAACTATTGATAATACGCAAATGCCGAGTAATGATTGGTTAATTTCTCCAAGAATAGGGTTTAATTATGATGTAAATGGGGATGATACGTTCCAATTACGTGGTGGTTCTGGTTTATTTACCGGTCGTTTTCCTTTTGTTTGGTTAGGTAATCAAATAGCAAATCCAGATGCATTCTTTTTACAAGCTGTAGATCCAGATTATAAATTCCCACAAGTTTGGCGAACAAATATTGGTGCTGATAAAAAACTTGAAAACGGTTTAATTTTAACTGGTGATTTATCATATACTAAAGATCTTAATGGGCCGCATGTTCAACATTGGGGCTTTTTAGAACCATCAGGAACATTACCTGGTGTTGATAACAGAGCGGTATACACTGCTGCTGATCTTTTAAGTTTTGATGGCGGAAAAGGTAATGGCCCTTTTGTGTTTACAAATTCTGATAAGGGACGTATTTGGAATGCGTCTTTTAAAGCTCAAAAATCGTTTGATAATGGTTTATACACCATGCTAGCATATAGTTATTTAAATGCCAAAGATGTAAACTCTATTGAAGCAGAAATCACGAGTGATGCTTTTGCTGGAAACCCAATTGTTAACAATGTAAATAACGATGTGTTATCATATTCTAAATATGGCGATACACACCGTTTTATTGGTGTAGCTAGTAAAAAATGGAATTACGGCAATGGTAAATGGGGTACTACATTATCTACATTTTTTGAGTATGCTCAAGGCGGACGCTTTAATTACACATATGGAGGTGATATAAATGGAGACGGATCTAGAATTAATGACCTTATATACATACCTACATCAAATGAAATAACTCAAATGCAATTTACTGGTGCGAGCGACGGAGCAGCTTTGGATGCTTTTATAGCACAAGATGATTATTTAAGTGGACGTAGAGGACAGTATGCAGAGCGTTACGGCGCTTTAGCACCTTGGAGAGGACGTTGGGATATTAAGTTTTTACAAGATTATAATATCAAAATTTCTGAGAACAAAACAAATACCATTCAGTTTAGTATAGATATTTTAAACTTCGGAAATTTATTAAGTTCAGATTGGGGTGTAATCCAACAACCAAACAACATACAACCAATAGGCGTAAGTGTTGATGGTTCTGGAACACCAACATACTCATTTAATGGAAATCAGACGAGCACCTTTGGTTTCGATTCCAGTTTGGCCTCAAGATGGCAAGCTCAAGTAGGATTACGTTATATTTTCTAAGATAAAACAAGATATATTCTTAAATTTGCGCTCCTAAAACAGGGGCGCATTTTTTTTTAATGAGATTCAATTTTGTAACGTTTAATTGACGCATTCAAAATTGCAAATCGAACTAATCCCGATGTAGGTCGGGATCTCATAAAAAGGAGTTACAATCGGTTTTAGTTAAATAGTTTTTCGCTTTCGCGGAAATTAAAGTATAAATAATAATTTCTCCCTAAAAAGGGTTATTACTAGTAGAAAATGAAATACAGCAGACTTACAAAAGAACAATTTGAAGAATTACATAAAGAATTTATTAATTTTTTGGCAACACAATCGGTTACTGCCGATGAATGGGAAAATTTAAAAGCGAACAAACCAGAAATGGCAGAAATGGAACTCGATGTTTTTAGCGATTTAATTTGGGAAGGGGCTTTAAATAAAGCGGAATATTTAGAAAGTATTTCTCCACAACACATGTATTTGTTTCATTTGGGTGAAGATAAAATGCAAGCCATAGTTTTAAATATAAAAAATGATGTAGATATTACAACTACGGAAGGCTATAATTGGTTGCGCGAAAACTTAATGGACGATAATGTGGAGTTTTTACAAGCTGATAAAGAATATACAGACGATAAAAACTTAGATAAATTTAAGATGATTGAGCAAGGCGCAGTCATTACAAAAGGTGATTTATATAAGTATTTTGATAAGTTGATTAATTAAAAAACAAGTCGCAGTGTTCAGTCGCAGTGTTCAGTCGCAGTAATCAGTCGCAGTGTTCAGTCGCAGTGTTCAGTCGCAGTATTCAGTGGCAGTTAGCAGTAAATTACAGAAAACTTGAAAACAAGTAGTTTTTATATTTTACTAAAAGGGAAATTAAATAACCCTTCCGAATTTCGGTTTTTTAGAAACCGAAATCCATACCGAATCAATTCGGTACAAGCTATTCCCTTCAAAAGGGAAGGAGTTTCCCTCTTTTTGAAGCTGGTGTATCACAAGTTGACCAAGTGGTTTTTTTGATATCTACAAAATAATTTGAAACTATATAGTTTTGAATTTTAAAAGAAAGTTTAATAATATCCTCTGGCTGGCGCAAGCGTCACGCTTGTGCCGTTAACAAATCATTTTCACTAATTTATTGCCATTGAAGGACTTACTCATATTGTCACGAGCAAGATGCTCGCGCTAGCCAGGATTTATTTGGTTATTTTGAAAAGTTGATTAATTAAAAATTAGTCGCAGTGTTCAGTCGCAGTAATCAGTCACAGTAATCAGTGGCAGTATTCAGTGGCAGTATTCAGTGGCAGTTGGTAGTAAATTACAGAAAACTTGAAATCAGGTAGTTTTATATTTTACTAAAAGTTTACTTATAATTACCTGTTTTGATTTGATTTTTTGATTTGGTATTTAGCTAGAAATGTCTACTAAACATTCCTAAAAAGCTAAATAGTGTATCAAGACAAAATGAATAAATGAAATAAATTTCTTTATATAAACTTGGACTTATGCTTTTTTTCATTCAAAAAGGCTCTCAATGACGATTGCATTAATTATTTTTGTTTTTTGAAGACAAAGTTGCTTTGTCATTCCCGCAAATGGGAATCTACTTTGAAGAATAATTTTAATAATTACTAAATGAGATACCTGCCTTCGCAGGTAGTTAATATGGCTCAAAAACCAAGCATTCCAAAAGGCACAAGGGATTTTAACCCAGAAGAAGTCGCAAAGCGCAACTATATTTTTAATACCATTCGTGGTGCTTTTGAAACATTTGGATTTCAACCTATTGAAACCCCAAGTTTTGAAAACTCGGATACGTTGATGGGGAAATATGGTGATGAAGGGGATAGACTTATTTTTAAGATTTTGAATTCCGGGGAATTTTTAATGACTTTTAATATTTCATTATTAGAATCCATTAAAACAATTTTATTCAATTTTCAAATTTATTTAAAAGAGTCTAGTGATATTTCTGAAATAAAAATAAAATATTTTAGAGATAATTTTTTAGAAGTTTATCCGGATATTTTTAAGAAGAATAATCAAATTAAGTTTGAAGAGAACAGGACTAAATTTGAGCAATTATCCGCTGACATATGGCATTTTATAGAATTCTATATCATTAATGTGGATGGAAATATAAATAGGTTAAAGGATGCAGATAATGAAACTTTGACAGATTTCACAATGAGAGTTTTTGGAGGGTTTAATTTTAATTTAGGGTCTCAATATATGAGTGATTATATATCCGAAAAAGCCCTCCGCTACGACCTAACCGTACCTTTCGCACGCTACGTAGTGCAACACCAAAACGAAATAGAATTCCCATTCAAGCGTTACCAAATTCAACCGGTTTGGCGCGCCGATAGGCCTCAAAAAGGACGTTTTAGAGAGTTTTATCAATGTGATGCTGATGTAGTTGGAAGTGATTCGTTATGGCAAGAGGTTGAGTTTATTCAATTGTACGACACGGTTTTTTCAGCTTTAAAACTAAATGGTGTTGTTATTAAAATAAATAATAGAAAAATACTTTCTGGAATTGCTGAAGTTATAGGTGCAAGTGATAAATTAGTTGATTTTACGGTTGCTCTTGATAAATTGGATAAAATAGGCGAGGAGAAAGTAAAAAAAGACATGCTAGTTAAAGGAATTCCGCAATCTGGAATTGATAAATTACAACCACTTTTTACATTATCTGGTTCGTTTGAATCTCAAATAGAAAGTTTAAAAACTATTTTAAGCACCTCCGAAGAAGGAAAAAAAGGTATTGAAGAATTAGACTTTATAAATAAAGCCATAACTGAATTAGGCTTAAGTACAACTAAATTACAATTGGATGTGACTTTAGCGCGTGGATTGAATTACTATACTGGTGCCATTTTTGAAGTATCTGCTCCCGAAAAAGTAAAAATGGGATCTATTGGTGGTGGTGGTCGTTACGACGATTTAACTGGTGTTTTCGGGATGAAAGATATGAGTGGTGTTGGTATTAGTTTTGGTTTAGACCGTATTTATCTGGTTTTAGAAGAATTGGGATTATTCCCTGAAGCGGTAAACAATAATGTGGATGTGTTATTCGTCAACTTTGGAGATAAAGAAGCGTTATTCAGCTTAAAAGCTATAAAAAAATTGCGTTTGGAAGGTATTAATGCCGAATTATACCCTGATAAAATAACCAATGGTAAGCACATGCGTAAGCAAATGACCCATGCAAATAATCGTAATATCCCTTTTGTAGTTATAGTGGGCGATGAAGAAATGGGTTCTAATACCTATACTTTAAAAAACATGATTTTTGGTGAACAAGATAAAGTATCGTTAGAAACCTTAATTTCTAAAACAAAGAAGTCCTGAACGTCAATTCAGGACCTGTTTAGTATTGGAGATTTGGAGGGTTTATTTTAAAGTGACTAACTCAAACAATTATCAATCTTTCAATACCTGTTTTTTTACTCTATCTATAATGTTTGTAACTCGATATCAATCGTTTAGACTGCTAATATACAATTTTATTTCATATAAACACGATGAAACGCAAATAAATTCGATTAAGTGTATAAAAAAGTCCTGAACGTCAATTCAGGACCTGAAGTAAGTTAAGTTTAAAAGTAGATTTGGGACAAAAAAACTAAGACTAACTCAACTAACTATTTTATTAATACTTTTTTTGATATGGTATTATTTTCAGTTTTCATATTGATAATATAGACTCCGGTTTTAACGTGTTTGGTTTTAAGCTCAAAATAGTTTTTACTAACATCATAAATAGGGAATTTATAAATGGGTTGACCCAACAAATTATAAATGGCTATATTTTCAATATTTATCATCGATGGATTGTGAATAATTACACTTTCCTTTTCATTGGAAAAATATACTTGTAAGTTATTATTCCATTTTTCTTCAACGCTTAATGCTAATTTAGATGTATTGCCAAAGGTAATTTCAAAACGATTTAAGTGTTCTCCAACAGTTAAATAAACTTCATATTTATCTGCTTTTAAATCATGGTATATGTCCAGCTCTTTGTCATGTAAATAAATATTTAAATGAGCTGCAATATGTTCTAAATCATCTATTTTGATAGATGCTAGTCCTTCTTTATCAATCCTTACTCCAAGTGCAAGATTTTGTTCTGCATCAAAACTATTTATAGCTTGAATAACATATTTATTATTATCAAAAAGCCAAAACATATCTTCTTTGTTATCTTCAATTAATGGGGCGTCATAGCCAATATCAAAAGTGTTAGTACAATTTGCATCAACACCAACTAATAATTGGCGGTGATACCCTTTTGGGGAATCTAGCATCAATCTAATTTTTTGTCTATGGTCTTCTTTTTGGGTATTATTTTGCTTTAGAAATATAGAGGACGCTTCGCTTTCTTTTTTAAAAACACGTTGACTATTCTTGAATAATAGATCACCTCCATCAATACTTTCAGTAAGTGCAGAGTTGCTATTATTTTCAACTAAATCAGTATCAAAAATTGCAGACACAAAGAACCCTTGCCCAACAGGAACATATCTTCCAGGAACTTTGGTGCCACTATTTCCAGTGGTACTCATTCTTTTATCATTACTAACTGCAACGGCGCCACCCATTAAGTTATAAGTAGCGTATCCACCATCATATTCTGGAACAACATGGGTTCCGCTGGAAAAATGATCCCAGAAATATAAGGTGCCATTAATAATGTTTCCATTTGCATTTCTGCCATTGTTTTCTAGATTACTGATATTATCTTTAATAAATTCATCGGCATCAAGGGCAGAAGGGTATGGGTTACCCACTAAACAGTTATTACCAGCTTTAATGGGTATTGTTATATCCCCGTTGTTTGGCTTGCCTTCAAAAACATAGTTTTGTGTTGAAGTAAATGATGTTCCAGAGCTTTCAACCCCTTTCATGGTAAAACCTTCACCTACATGAATTGTTCCTGTACTTCTTAAATGTTGCCAAGATGAATAATCATTGCTTAATTGACTACCGTATTTCCAAATCCAATAATCGGCTACACTAATTTCGGTGCCTGAAACACTACCATTATAACCAGAGGTTAAAAATGTGATATTATTAGGATGTGATGGAACTGTACCATTTTTTAAAATATTGTTAGTAAAACTAAAAGCTGTATTATTAATTGAAGTATTAATTAAACCAACAGGCGATGACCAATAGTTGTATGTATATAAATCTTTAGTGCCTTGTTGGTCGCGTTCCAAAGATCCTGAACTACTTGTATCTAAATCGCTACCAGTGGTTTGTATCAATTGTGATTCGCCTTCTAGATCAATTTTGCCGTCTAATTTTAAATAATGGGAAACGCTTATACTGTTTCCGGAATTTGTCGCCGTATCGCCGTTAAGTTGTAATTCGCCACCATTAACTAGTAAGCCCAATACCGTTCTATTTCCATTTCTATTCGCAGGAATTAATGACGTATTTGAATTATCCAATTTCACATTATGATTGATTTTTACAATATTACAGTCAATAGTTTCTTGGGAAGATAAATTAGATTTTGCACCTGGAAGATATTGCACATCGCCATTAACCCATGTTTTTTTATCATCCCAATCACCATCTTGTACAGTTTGATAAGGTAGTGGCGCTGTTTGAGCATCTACACTATCAAAATTAATCAAAGAAGCATCGTTTCCACTATTAGATTCGTCTTTTACACTACCAAATACAAATCGATTCATTGGGTAATAAGCAATTAAGTTATTCCAAGGCATAGAAGCTATTTCATTTTTCGTTGTTGATGACGGTAGAATTTTACCATCAGTATTTAGATCATTATTTTTTTGAATTTCTTGATTCATTATATAACGAATCTGGTCTTCAGAAAGGGTAACATTCCAAACCCTTACTTCATCTATACTACCACTAAATTTTTGTTGTCGTTTAATATAGTGTGATGCTCCAATCATAAAATGACTATCCGAAGGCGTATTTATAGGACCTAAAGTATCATCACTATCTTCTAAAATACCATCAACATATAAACTAGTCATGTTGGTAGCAGTGTTAAAAGTAGCAGCTATATGATGCCATTCGTTATCAGGAATAGTTGTGGAACTCTCAATACTATTATTGTTCAAATCCTCAGGATCTCGCCACTCCATCATGATTTTATTGTCTTTATTTATTCCTAAAGCATAGCCATGATTATAATTTTTGTTATAATAATTTCGTTTAGAAATGATATCAAAATTTCCATTATCCCCAGCGTCTCGTTTTACCCATGCGCTAATAGTATAGTCTGTATTCGCTAGGTCATTTACATCGCCAGCGGCAAGGTACATGTCAGTTCTGTCAAATGATACAGCTCTTGGTATTTCATCAGTTATAGCTGTAGATCCAAAAGTGATGTATTTAGTACCTTCAAAGTAGAAATCAACTTCTAATTCAGTTCCTACAATTTTCATTGTTGCAGATGTTACATTTGTAGTAAACGAATCATCTGCAGCAATTATCATTACATAGTCTTCGTTACCAGCATTGGTAGCTGAAACCATTGATTTTGGAATGGATAATTTTATAGTTGGAACGGAGTCGGAGTTAATTATTTTCCATTTCCTGCCAACTGGAGTTACACTTACACGAGTAGTTACTCCTGTTTTCGTTCCAAAATCTTTTATAATATCCATTGTTGGAGTAATGGCCTCATTATTATGACCCCATGTTAAGAATGTTTTATCAGCAAAAAATGAGTAGGTATTAGCACTATTAGCAGCTGCAATTTCTTTTATACCTATGGTAATATCATCAGAGGAATTTAGTGTTTTGGCTTGTTTTAGATTTAATTGTGAAGCGTCATCTTGCCCAATATATGTTACATTGTAGTTATAGCTGGCGTTTACTGATTCATCCCATATAAGCCTTCCATCTGAATCCAGGTAATCTTGAGCTGTTACGGAATAAAAAGTTAAGAATACTCCTAACAGGACATATTTTGAAAAAGTAGGCACTTTCTCCATAAGGGTTAAATCTTTAGTTTGGGGACTAATTATTTGTTCAAAAATAAACTAAAAATCCATGAAACGCAAATAATATCGATTAAATGAATTTATTTAAGTAGTTTTTTCTTATTATTTATAATAAATTCAATACTAATGAAATGAAAATATTTTACCGAAACTTATTTTAAGGAAGTGTATTCTTTGGAATATTAAATCATTTTTTGAATATAGGTTGTTTAGCTATCAATTTCCATTATTATAAAGACCCTTAAAGATTAGAGTTAATAAGAGATTAATAGAGTATTTACTCTAATTGAGTTTGAATGAAATACAAGTATTAAAAAAAGCTAAACGTTTTATTAAAACTAAAAAACCCAAGACTAAAATCCTGGGTTTTCCTTTATTTACTTGTAGCGAGAGGGGGGCACGATCCCCCGACCTCCGGGTTATGAATCCGACGCTCTAACCAGCTGAGCTACCTCGCCTTATTTGAGGGTGCAAATATAAAAAATTATCATTGTGAACAAACATAACTCTTGGAAAATATTATTAAAAATTATTGTAGTACTTATCAATTTATGTATATATTGGTCGATATAAAATTTAGAAGTAATTATGGACGATAAAATTAAATTTGATATTGAGTTCCCCATTCAAGCATCACCACAATTATTATATCAGTACATATCTACACCTTCTGGTTTATCTGAATGGTTTTCAGACAATGTAAATTCCAGAGGAGAGCTATTTACTTTTATATGGGATGATTCTGAGGAGCAAGCAAAACTACTAAACAAAAAAAGTGGCGAGCGCGTAAAGTTCAGATGGATGGTTGATGAAGAGGATAATCAAACGTATTATTTTGAAATTAGAATTCAAGTTGACGAAATCACTAAGGATGTATCTTTAATGGTTACCGATTTTGCTGAAGAAGATGAAATTGATGAATCTAAAATGCTTTGGGAAAATCAAATTTCCGATTTAAAGCAAGTATTAGGTTCGGCTTAAATTTATAAATATATTTTAAATTATATTTGTCCCGCTTTTAAATAATAGCGGGATTTTTTTATGACAAACTTTAACGGACATATTTTAGAGGACCATACTTTATTATCAACACAAAATAGGGGTTTTGCCTACGGTGATGCACTTTTTGAAACCATAAAAACATCGTATGGAAAGTTGTTGTTTTGGGAAGATCATTATTTTAGATTAATGGCTTCAATGCGAATTTTGCGTATGGAAATTCCGATGAATTTTACCATGGAATTTTTGGAAGAACAAATACAAAACACTTTAAAAGCTAATCAATTATCAAATGCGTCTTCAAGAGTAAAACTAACCGTATTTAGAAATGAAGGGGGTTTGTATTTACCTAAAACTAATGATGTCAGTTTTATTATTTCAATAAAAGCTATTGATGATGATTTTTACATTATTAAAAATGATTTTTATGAGGTTGATTTGTTTAAAGATCATTATGTGTCGCCAAGTTTACTATCAACCTTAAAAACCAATAATAAGGCGCTCAATGTTGTCGGAAGCATTTATGCTAAAGAAAATAATTTACAAAACTGCTTAGTTTTAAATACCGAAAAACAAGTTATTGAAGTACTAAACGGAAACGTTTTTTTAGTAAAAGGAAATGTAATTAAAACGCCACCAATTAATGATGGTTGTTTAAAAGGTGTGATGCGTAAACAACTTATTGAAATAATTAAAAGTTTACCGGAATACGAATTGAAGGAAGATTCCATATCGCCTTTTGAACTTCAAAAAGCTGATGAAATTTTTATAACCAATGTTATTGTGGGCATTCAACCTGTAACTAAATACAGAAAAAAATCGTTTTCCAATAAAGTTTCAAAAGCTTTACTACAAAAACTAAATGTAAAAATAAGGTTGGGTTAGTTAAAACTTGGATTTTCAGGGGCGTTAGACCAAATACTGTATTCACCACCAAATTCAAGCATTTTTTCTTTCCAAAAGGATTGATAGTCTTTTTCAATGATATTTTTTTTGTAAACGTTTTCGGTAGCTACCCAAGAATTAGCTTTGAGCTCATCTTCTAATTGATTCGTATCCCAACCAGAATACCCAAGAAAGAAACGAATATCGTTTTCCTTAATGGTATTGTTTGAAATTTGTTCCGCTACCTTACTAAAATCACCTCCCCAGAAAATGCCCAATGAAATTTCAATACTATTTGGAATTAAATTTGGAATTTTATGAATAAAATAGAGATTATCCTGTTCAACAGGGCCACCATTATAGACTTTAAATGTAGCTTCTATTTCTGGCACTAAATCGTTTATAGTGTATTCTAAGGGTTTGTTAAGTATAAAGCCGATGGAGCCTTCATCAGTATGGTCTGCTAATAATACAATGGAACGGTTAAAGGAAACGTCTCCAATTATTGCAGGTTCTGCGATTAACAAATCACCTTTTTTGGGTTTTGTAGTAATCATTTTTTTGATAAATTAATAATTAAATCTAATATTAATTTATCAAATAAGCAACTCTTTAGCTTTATTAAGTAAAAAAGCCTTCAATCCCGATAGCTATCGGGAGAAGGCTTTTTATAAGTTATTAAGAAGTAAATCTTAGTTTACTGCACTTGCTAAATCAGATCCAGCTTTAAACTTTACTACGTTTTTAGCTTTGATTTTGATTGTTTCCCCTGTTTGAGGATTTCTTCCTTCTCTTGCAGCTCTTTTAGAAACTGACCAAGATCCAAATCCTACTAAAGAAACTCTGTTACCTTTTTGTAAAGCGCCTTCAATTTCAATGATTGCACACTCTAAAGCTTTTTTTGCAGCTGCTTTAGTGATTCCAGCATGTTCTGCCATTGCGTCGATTAAATCTGTTTTGTTCATAATGTAATATTTAATTATTAATAAATTGGTTAAACATTTTTGTTAAACTCTATACAAATTTATACGGATTATGCAAGCATGCAAGTAATAGCAAGGGAAATACAGGGTTTTGTTGATAACTTAATGCTTTTGTTAATAAAGGACACGCATTTCATCGGATTTTTCAAAAATTCAATGGTAATAAGGGTTTAGAGCATTTTTGCATCATCTTCAAATGCGTACCCATTTAAGAGCGATTTTGCATCCATCATTTTTTTACCGGGAAGCTTTATTTCTGTAATAATTATATACCCATTGGCAACGGCAACTTTTAGCTCTTTTTTGGTTGAAACGATGCTACCAATCTCTAAATCGTGTTCAGCAAATTCTTTTTTTGCACTATAAATTTTAATGTCCAATTCGTCTTTACCGTTAATTAAAGTACACCAAGCTGCTGGATACGGACTTAAACCACGGATTTTATTGTAAATATTATCCATAGAATCTGTCCAATCTATTTTACAATTGTCTTTATTTAGCTTGTAAGCGGTTTTAATACCATCAGAAGCTTTCTGCGGTGTGGTTTTTACATCGCCTATTTCAATTAATGAAACGGTTTTTAAAACGAGTTCACTTCCTAAAACCATGAGTTTATCGTGAAGACTACCAGCGTTTTCTTCAGAATCAATTGAGATTTCTTCTTGAAGAATCATTTCACCTGTATCAATTTTTTCATCAATAAAGAAAGTAGAAACACCAGTTTTTGTTTCACCATTTATAACAGCCCAATTTATAGGCGCTGCACCACGGTAGTTTGGTAATAAGGATGCATGTAAATTAAACGTACCAAATTCTGGCATTTGCCATACTACTTTTGGTAACATTCTAAAAGCCACCACAATTTGAAGATTGGCTTTTAAACTTTTTAATTCATTTATAAAATTTTCGTCTTTTAAATTAGTAGGTTGTAAAATAGTTAAGTCTTGTGATTTTGCATATTGTTTTACAGCACTCTCATTAAGTTTACGACCACGACCAGCAGGTTTATCGGGTGCGGTAATAACCCCAACAATATTATAATTGTTTTTTACCAATGTTTTTAAGGTTGTTACTGCAAAATCGGGCGTACCCATAAAAACGATTCTTAAGTTTTTCATCTCTTTTTTTATTTTAAATTTTGGGCGTTACCCTAAAAGGGTCGGGCTATACGTTTCAAGTCCTCGCACCTGCGGGCTGCGGGCTATCCACTGCTATCCCTAACGCGTGTGTTTGCTAACTTCTGTTTTTAAATAGAATAATTTTATTTTTGGAGAGGTTCGTTTAACGTTTGGTATAAGAAAAGTTGGGCAGATTATAGACAGTAGTCTTTCCGTTTATCCCAAAGCAAAATCTTTTGCATTTACTTTCACCTTGTTTTATAAATGCTAAATCAAAAGATTTTGTGACCTTATAAATACACCCGAGCCGTTTGTTTTAACACTTACTTGCCCTATTTTTTTTATACGTTGTTGTGGGTAGTATTTTCTCGGGTTGGATTTCGACTATTACTCCATTTTTCGCAACAATTAGGGGACTCTTTTTGTAGAGTTTGAATTCCACTAATTTTTGATACGCTTTTTCCAATCCTTGTAAGATTTTTTGAGTCCTATCAGTGTCTTGGTCATTATTTTTCATTGTATTTCTTTTTTAAACTGTTCCAAATTTCGACGTTATATATAATTTCTTCGGATTGCGTTTTCTCCGCAATAAGTTCATAGGGCTCGCCCGAGTTATCAATTAACATCCAATCATCCACGATAGATTTGAAAATATCAAAAAAGTTTCTCAGTCCGTTTTCATATCTTCTCCTTATAACTTTTTCGGGAATATTATGCCCGCCTTCTTTTACCCGTGTCTCAACTCTTTTGACAGCCAATTCTTGAGAGCTCAACCAAAAAAATATGAGAGTTACGGAATAGTTCTTTTTCTTGGCGTCCTGAATTAGATTTTTATAACTTTTCGTAGATAGTGTGGTTTCAAAAGCAAAATCCTGTCCTCGACCTATCAGAGATTTGATTCGCTCCAACATCAATCGACCAGCTTGTATTCCTGCTTTTTCGGGTTGAAAAGGAGAGAGTCCCCTGGCAATTTCATCGGGAAGTGCTTTCATAATTATAACAAAGTTCTAATCATTTACAGTAATCAACTTAGGTCGCACACTTAAATGATTGGTAATTTTTTCGTATGCCAATGCAAACTCTAATACCTTTTTATCATCTCCAAATTTACCCATGATTTGCATACCCATTGGCCTTCCTTTAGAATCGAACCCTACAGGTACGTTAACTACTGGTATTCCCCCAAGGCTGCCCAATATGACTACTTCCATCCAACGGTGGTAGGTATCCATCTCTTGTCCATTAATCTTTTTAGGCCAGTGAATGTTATTTGGAAACGGAAATACTTGTGCAGTGGGTAAGACTAAAAAGTCAAATTTATCAAACAAACTATCTAATTCGACATACCAATTAGTACGAATAATATTTGCCCTTGCTACATCTTTCTCATTAAAACCTAGACCTTGTTCAATTTCCCAGATTAATTCTGGCTTGGGTAGATCTCGTGTTAGCGGATCTTGGTAGTAACTCAACATATTTAAACGTCTGTGATGACGAAGAATAGTCCAGCTCTCCCATAAATCTGATAGTTTGAAATTGGTTTGCATTGACTCGACTATTCCTCCAGCATCTATAACATTGGCTAAACTAGCTTCACACAATTCAATGATTCCATGCTCCATGGGTAAATAATTATCTAAGTTACCCATCCAACCAATTTTGATGCTTTCAAGGTTTAAGGGATTCAAATCATCAAACACTGGATTGATAGCAATTGTTTGTAATAATCTAATGGCATCACGGGTGTCTCGACCCATTGGACCAGAAGTCCAGAGTAACCTGTTATTGGCATCTCCCTCATCCATTACAACATTAGTGCTGGGTCTGAAACCGATTACATTATTATACGCCCCCGGATTTCTTAAAGAACCCATCATATCACCGCCATCTGCGACCGGCAACATGTGAGTGCTAAGACCACACGCCCCACCACCACTACTACCTCCTGCTGTTAGTGCTGGATTGTAAGAACTTCCAGTAGTACCGAATACTGGATTGTATGTTTGTGAACCCAAACCAAATTCAGGAGCGTTTGTCTTTCCTATAAAGATTGCACCCTGATTACGAATTTTTGTTACTATAGCTCCGTCCTCCTCAGCTATCCGCTTTGCAAACATCGGTGAACCATCTGTATATGGGAGACCCTTAACGGGTGTCAAGTCTTTAACCGCATGGGGCATTCCGTGCATCCATCCCCAATATTCATTTCTGGACAAAGCCAAGTCTGCTTTCTGTGCCTGAAGCAACAACTCATCGTCACTAACCATACTTACAATGGCATTATATACAGGATTATAGAGGTGGATACGATCCAGATAGGCCTTCATCACTTCAACACAACTAACCTGTTTTATCCTTATAGCAGTTGACAACTCAGAAGCACTGAAATCAGTCAAATCAGAAGCGAGGTTGGACGCAAAAAGTCTATTGGAAAATGGAAGAGGTACAGAAAGTACAGCACCAAGGGCTAACGTATTCTTTAAAAATTTTCTTCGATCCATATTTTATAAACTTAGAGTAGTTAGTTTTTTTCTTCTTTCATTAATTATGACCTGAATGGTTATTTTCGCATGGCATACAATGTTCTTAACGGATATAAATTGTATTGATATTGTTTATATCCGACGTTACTGAAACAAGTTCAGCACGGGTAAACGAAGATAGCCGAAATTTTTTACAAAGTCAAGTAACGCACTAATATTCTGGTTCCAGTAACTAAACTATAATTTAGTGCATATTTACATCTTTGTTAGGTGTAGTTTTTATTCGGTTAATCTATTTTTCAAATCCATTCTTTCGTGCAATATTCTTATGATTTCAATTTTATCTTCCGAAATAAAATCGTAAAATATTATATGTTTTCCAGATTTAAGTCCGAGTAATTTTCCGATTACTCCAAAATATTCCTTTCCTACATCAGGATTATCTCCAATTCCTTTACAAGCAAGTTTGATTGTTGCGTAATATAGGTCAGCTTGTTTTTCCGACCAATTTTCATAAGTGTAGTCCCAAATGTCATTTAAGTCATCTATGGCTTCTTGTCTTAAAACAACTTTAGCCATTCTTTCTTTTTTCAGCTTTTAATTTTTGTAGATTATTGTCAAAATCGAAATCTTCCACTATTGGGCTGTTTAGTCCTTCTTGAATAGCGTTTCTTAAAGCAATTACTTTGCTTTCTTCATTTTCCAAAAGACGAAGTCCTGCACGAATTACTTCACTTACATTTTTATACCTTCCAACAGAAACTTGCGAACTCACAAATTGGTCAAAATAATTTCCAAGTGATATAGATGTATTTTTCATATTTTTATAATTTACTCAAATTTACCAATTTTTGGTAAAAACTCCAAATTATCTTGATTTTCAAATTACACCTAATGTTTTTTACGGATATGAAATCGTTTTAATACTGAAACAAGTTCAGCACAGGTGTTTTATATCCGACGTTACTGAAACAAGTTCAGCACGGGTAAACGAAGGTAGCTGAAATTTTTTACAAAGTCAAGTAGCACACTAAATTACTACCCGGTTTATAGAAGGTTATCCTTATATTTATAATTTTTTTTCGTTTTTACTTTTTGGATTTTTTTTTGCCAAATGCCCATTATGGGCTTTATAAATGACTTAATTTATATGTATTTGTTTGTGTAATGGTTACAACGTTATGTTCTAATAGCAATTTTAATACCTTTTTTGTACTGTCGTCTGAAGTATTTAAAGCTGCTATTATTTGTCTTGAAGATTTATCTCCGTTTTCCAATAATTCAATAATACGGTTTTTTAAACTTTTTAAATCTTCGGGTTTCCCAGTTTTGGTTTTTTTGATACAAACCGAACAAATACCACAGGGTTTGATGTCTGTTTCGCCAAAATAGGCGAGGAGTTGCATGCTTTTACAAGCGGAATCGTTTTCAATATAATTAAGCATCGCCTTAACTTGTTGTTGTTTTAGCTTGTTTTGCTGTTCTATAATGGATGCCATTCTGTTGATGGTTTTATCATCCTCTCGCGGTTCTATAAAGGTTACTTGTGCATCTGTTTTAGCCAAATTTAAAGTCATTATGTCATCGCGCTCCAGTTGCTGTAAAGTTTGTATTAAAGCGCTTTCGGTTACCGAAGCTTTTTCAGCAACTTTATGGGTGTTTATTTTTGTTTCATGATCGAAAATACCACCATACATGCGTAACATCGATTTTACAATTAAACTGAAATCTTGATGGGTTTCTAAGTAATTAAAAAGTGCTGCACTGGAAATTATATATTGGGCAGTAACCTTATTTTTAAATTGGTTAGATAATGTAATGACACTATTTCTATCCAACAATAATAAGGCATTATAGCATAAAATGGCACTAAAATCATAGGTTTTGCAAAAGGTGTTAAAATCGAAATCGAAGGTTTGGTACTCACCTTCACCATAAGATATTTGAAAGTAGTTACACAGTTTTCTATATACTTGCTTAACTAAATTTACCGTTGGAAGTACATTTAAAAACTGGTTTTTAACTAAAACTTCATCGCTGTTATTTTTTAGAATTACGGCAAAGGCTTTTTCTCCATTTCTACCTACACGGCCTGCTTCTTGAAAATAACTTTCAATACTTTCAGGTAAATTTAAATGAATCACCGTTTTAACATCTGCTTTGTCAATACCCATTCCAAAGGCATTTGTGGCTACCATAACCTGTTTTTGGTTATGCATCCATTGCGTCATATTAGCATCCTTTTCATTATTCGCTAATCCACCGTGGTAATAGGTTGCCGTTATCTTTTTTGATTCTAAAAACGAACTAACTTCTAAAGTTAACTTTCTGTTTCTAACGTATATTATTGATGATGCTTTGTGCTTTTTTAAAATGGTTTCCAATCTGTAATATTTATCGTTTTCATGAAACACCATATATGCCAAATTAGGTCTGTAAAACGAATGTTTAAATATTTTGGGTTGAATAAAATCGAGTTCCTTTACAATATCATTAACCACTTCTGGTTTTGCCGAAGCTGTTAAAGCAATCACATTAACTGTGGGTTGAAGCTGACGTAAAATGGCTATATTTTTATAAGCTGGCCTAAAATCACTGCCCCATTGGGAGATGCAATGTGCTTCATCAACTGCAATTAAATTTACATTCATTTGTTTAATGCGGTCTTGTACTAACTCTTGTTGCAAACGCTCTGGCGAGAGGTATAAAAACTTATAATTGCCATAAATACAATTATCTAAAAGGGTATCCAATTGGTTGTATGAAATACCGCTGGTTAAAGCCATGGCTTTGATGTCTTTATCATTTAAAGCTTGTACTTGATCTTTCATTAAAGCAATTAACGGTGAAATAACAATGCAAATGCCTTCTTTAGCTAAGGCTGGAATTTGAAAACACAACGATTTACCACCACCCGTGGGAAGCAATGCAAAGGTGTCTTCACCTTCAATAACCGCATTAATAATGGCTTCTTGGTTGGGTTTAAATTCGGTGAAATTCCAATAGCGTTCCAATATGTTTATGGGGTGTTCCATATTACATATTTACAATGTTTAAAATGAAATCTGTTCGTTTTTCCACGGTATCAAAAGGAACATCGATCAAACTGTAATTATAAGATTGATAGGTGTTTATTAAGTGTTTGTGGATGTCTTTAGCTTGATTAAAATCTTCGTAACGTTCATTATCACTGGTGTAAATAGTTTCCCAAGGTTTTAAAATGAAAACAGCATCGTATTTTGAGTTTTTACAAATATCAACAAAACGATTAGGATATTCATTACCTACAAAATCCATATAGGCTAAAACGTCTGGAATGCCTCTATCAAAAAAAACAATATCGGATTCCATATTACTGACTGATTTAAATTGCTTTTCCCTACCTTTTATAAGCATGTCGCTAAACAGTAACGGATTGGTTAAAAACAATTGGTCTATACCTTCTTTTTTTGCATCTAAAGTTACTTGTCTGGAAATTTCTTCAAGGCAGGTGTAATCTCTTTTTATCAGTTCATTTATTATTGTAGATTTTCCAGTGCCTGGGCCTCCTGTAATAATAACTTTTTTTGTGCTCAATTCAATGCTATTTTGCTGTAAAAATCGGAATTTAACTGCGATAAAAAAAACGGAACAGAAACAATTGCAAATGGCATTACACTTGGTTTTAGCTTTTTGATTGGTGATG
>TARA_R110002074_G_scaffold200261_4_pt1 | contig 29981 bp, 25 predicted proteins | sample TARA_R110002074 | Tara Oceans TARA_R110002074 (sample SAMEA4397215) | marine metagenome | biome: Polar Biome; feature: [MIX] marine epipelagic wind mixed layer (ENVO:01000061); material: water (ENVO:00002006), including particulate matter (ENVO:01000060) such as... | depth 10-100 m | reverse complement strand
GGCAACTTTGACGAATTGAAGGTTCTCGGCGATGGTGAGTTGACAAAGAAGCTGACCATTCAGGCTCACCGCTTCAGCAAGTCAGCCGAAGAAAAGATCTCGGCCGTTGGCGGAACAGCAGAAAAGCTGGCTCCAAAACGTACTCCCGATGAGCGCGTCGAAGCCCTCGAAAGCGAAAAGTAAGCCGGAGAGGCCACAGCCGATTGTGGCTGCGACTATCCACCTAACCGACAAAACAACAGGCCTTGGCGATTTCGTCGGGCCTGTTTTCTTTGAATTGGCACCAGTTGAAAAAGCTTCGCGGCAATCGTTCTTCCGTGATTTGGCTTTGGTTGCTAGTTTGATTGCCTTGGCGATGGTAATTTCCTTCGCCAAGCCCAGAACAACCTTTGCGTGCTCGCCATTTTTGCTTGGCGGGACGACATGAATTCACCCTGCACGATCGACGACGGACGGATCGATGTTTGAAAAGCTGCGAATCATTTTCTCGATCCCTGAACTTCGCAAGAAGGTCATGCTGACGATCGGGCTGCTTGCCATCTACCGGATCGGGTTTCACATCCCGTTGCCGATGATCGCTACCAACCTGGACAGCGGTGCCGGCGGCGGAGCAGCCGACTTCTTCGAAAAGGTCAGCGTTTTCGCGGCCAGCGATCTTCGTCAAGCGACGATCTTCGGCCTCGGAATTATGCCGTACATTTCGGCGTCGATTATCTTCCAATTGCTCGGCAGTGTTTACAAACCGCTGGAAGAGCTGAAGAAGGAAGGTGAAGCTGGTCGGAAGAAGCTCAACGAATACACACGTTATTTGACTGTGGTGATCTGCTTGGTGCAGAGCTACATGTATTTGAAGTTCATGCTGATGGCTGGCTCCAATGGCCAAAGCAGCATCAACCCGAACTTCATGAATGCGAACGAACAATTGTTCTTCGGCTGGCAGATTGTGGCTGTTCTGGTCATGACAACAGGAACCGTGTTCCTGATGTGGCTGGGTGAACAAATTGATGAGTACGGTATCGGCAACGGGATCAGCTTGCTGATCATGGCCGGCATTCTGGCTCAGATGCCAAAGGCATTATACGAGCTCGTCCTGGGCATGAAGACCGAGTTGACTGGTTTGGCCAAGGGCCAGGTCGGGATTGAAACACTGATCATCCTCGTCGTGCTGTTTGTTGTTGTCGTCTTCGGTGTGGTGTTCATCACACTGGGGCAACGCAAGATCCCAACTCAATCAGCCAAGTTCACCCGTGGCCGTCGTGTTTATGGTGGTACTCGTCAGCACTTGCCGCTTCGAATCAACCAAGCCGGCGTGATGCCCATCATTTTCGCAAGCTCACTGTTGATGATTCCTGGTGTCTTGTTCGGCTTCCTTGCCGGCCAGTTCGCAACCGACAGTTCGTTGTTCCGCGGATTTGACTTGATCGGCTCAACGATGAGCGATCAGACTTCGTACTTCTTCAACCTGCTGTACGTCGGTTTGATCTTCTTCTTCTGCTACTTCTGGACGGCCATCACGTTCAATCCGAAAGAAATGAGCGACAACCTCCGTGACTCGGGAACGTTCATTCCGGGTTACCGACCGGGTCGCCGTACAACGGACTACCTCGAAAAGGTGATGGTCCGAATCACTTATGTTGGTGCCGCTTTCTTGGGTCTGATCGCGATTGTCCCAACGATCGTTTACGGATCGCTGGGTGTTCCTTACTCGATCGCCGGTTTTTACGGTGGCACCGGTCTGCTCATCGCCGTGAGCGTCGCGTTCGACTTGGTGCAAAAGATCGACAGCCACTTGGTCATGCGAAACTACCGAGGATTGCTGGAAGGTGCCGGCGGCGGCACTTCACCCGTCGTTTGATCCTGGCAGTTTTGTGCGAATTGTCTTTATCGGCCCGCCTGGCGCGGGCAAGGGCACTCAGTGTGAACTGCTAAGCAAAGCTCTCAAGGTGCCTCACATTGGCACTGGCGGAATGTTGAGAGCTTTGGAGTCTGATAGTGGCGAGGCGATTCATCTTCGAATCGATCGGGGCCACTTTGCACCGGACGAGTTCGTGCTGCAGATGGTTGCGGAACGACTTGCTCAACCGGATAGCCGCACTGGTTATCTGCTCGACGGATTTCCACGGACACAGGTGCAGGCGAGTGCATTCGACAAGCAACTGGTGGCCGCGTCATTGAAACTCGATCACGTGTTGCACCTTCAAGTTTCGGCCGATGTTCTGATCGAACGTCTCCGCAAACGGGGCGAGACCGAGAAGCGTGCTGACGACGCCGAAGAATTCATTCGAGAGCGTTTTCGCATCTACGAAGATCGCACCGCACCGTTGCTAGATCACTATCGGTGTCAGGGGCTGGTTCGAGACATCGATGCTTCCGATTCGGAGTCGCTGGTTCACGCATCCATTTGCGATTGCCTGAACTTCACGCTCACTTCTCCGACACAGGCTTGAGCGACTGCCTCGTCGAGATCGGCTCGAACCGAGACAGTTACGCCCTATTGCGGATAGTGCTCTCAACGCCCTCGTCGAGAACGGCGTTGACGTTCCATCCGGATCCGGCATCCAACCGGAACCGTCTCTGAAACGGTCACTGGTTTGCCAGCCAGAATTTCATCGATTGCATTCCGCAAGTATGGCTTGGTGAAATTGCGGCCATCTGGACTGTCGTCCATCGCGCCCATGTAAGCGATCTTTTGGTCGGCATCGAGCACAAAGAACTGCGGCGTGTACTTCGCACCATAGTCGCGGGCGATCTGTTGGGATTCGTCGTAGAGGTAAGCGAATGGGAATCCCTTTTCTTTCGCCTTCTCTTTCATCGCCGGCATCGCGTCCTCTTCGATCGTGTTGACATTGACCGCGATCACCGAGACGGATTCCCCAGCGTAGTCCTTGGTCAGTGAGATCAAGCGTTCTTCCGCGTCGATCGCGTAAGGGCAACTGTTGCAGGTGAATGCCAGAACCACGACTTTGGAATTCGACAGATCTTTCATGGATGATGTCTTGCCCTCCGTGGTCGGCAAATCACTCCACTCAGGTGCCGGATCGCCAACGTCCAGAACAGTGTTGAATTCACCTGCCGTAACCTGGCCAGCCATACCAACCAGGCCCCAAGTCACAGTCAAACCCACCAGGACAAAACAACAAAACTTCATTGAGACTCTCTCGGACAAAGCAAAGGTACCAATGCAAACCAGTTTAACGGATACCAACGCCGCAAGCGTGATTTCCCAAGCCGGTGCCACTCGCCTCAGCCAACCGCTGCGTGAGCTTTTATGACTTTGATTCCTCCTGCTCAACCGAAGCCAGCATTCTGACAACCCGCTCGTAGGTGAACACATCGAACCAGTTCTTGGGTTCAAAGCCAGAAGCCGGGGTCACGATTCCTTTCCTTCGAAGATCGCGTTGAAAAAGCGACATGTCGGGCCACAGCAATGTGATGTGAAGCAGTCGGTGTTCAGACAAGAACTCGATTGCCTTATTGTGGCCCACCTTGGCTTTTGCTTTCAGTTCTTTCAAAACCGGCTCCATCATTGATTCACCACCAATCAGTGAGACAAAGTCCAAAATGTCAAACACCAAACAAGCCGTGTTCGGGTCACCTGGTACTGCTTCAATACCAATCCGTTCCGCGTACCAGTCATGCACGCTGTAACCAGGAAACTGCCTGACTCGTGGGGCCCCAGTTCGAAATCGGCTCGATGTTGGGACTGTTTCGTAGCGAACCCGCCTCCCATCCATGGATTTCTTCATCCGCTCGGCAAGGTGTTCTACAATCGCCTTTCGATCTTTGAATTCCGGAAAAGGAATGGGTTCACTTGCTGTGATTGCGAAGTAGATGGAGATTGCTGAGACAATTTCATCGTCACTGGCCTGTGAGTTCGTCAAATTTGTTTCGATTCGCTCCATGCAACGTGTGACGAGCAAAGGAAACGGTTTTTCAAGGATCGTGAGGGCAAAAAACTCATCCGATAACCGCGGACTAGCGACCAACAACTCCAGATGAGCGTTGTCGGTCCACTCCGACTTTTCGACGAGCAGTTGGCCGACTCTATCAACCAGTTTTGCGTTCTCGGTCCCCTGCAAAACGTTCTTTTCAAACCATCGAAGAACCGACGTCCAGTCACGCTCGTCGTTCTTGAAAGCGACACCGACTGACTCAAATCCATTCTCGATTGTTTGAATGCGAGTTTTTTCGTCACCGTCCTGCAATCGGTGCGACAGAAGCTCCACGTATCTTTGGCCAGGATTGACCTGAGACAAGACCCCAAAGAGGAAGCCTGGATCGATTCCGAGTGCCGCACGGTCACCCTTCGAAACTTCTCGATCAAGCTTCTCCAAAATGATCCTCGAGAGCATTTCGGCGTCCTCTGGTTGCGCCATATGGACCACGGCATGTGCCGCATCTTCCACTCCCTCCTTGGAGGTTTCGTGTTCCAGTATTTGAACCCAGTCTGAGAATGACTTACCAGAGTAGAGCGGCTCGTTCGCTTGAGGCAGATCAACGGATTGGTGAAGCGGGACCGCTGAGATGTCGTGGTACAACTCGATGCCAGGATCCGAAAAGAACTGCTTGTATTTATCGTTTAGCTGCCGTTCCAATTCGGCGATCGTCTTCCCGCGTGTCGAGACAAAGCCAATCAATCGCAATTTGATCGTGTCATCCGCCAGAACCGTGACTTTGGCACTCAGGGCCTCATCAGCCAACGCAAAGACGTGTAGCTTGTCACCGGGTTGAACTGGACTGTCCGATGCAGGCAAACTTACCCCCGAAAGCCTTGGAGAGGATGCGAGAGCGGTGTGCGACAACCGGTTTGGTTCGTTGGAAGATTCAGAGCGAATTCTCGCAACCACCACATCACCCTGTTCCAGACGGATTGAATCTTTGTCCAGTGAAAACGAATCACTGGGGTTGTCGATGGTGATTTCATACGTTCCCGCGTACAAACGAGTCTTGGTGGTTCCAGGTTGCACCTTAATCTGTTCGTAGTTCTTTCCACCTTGAATCAGGTTCACTGTCACCGCTGCTTCGGAGTCAATGACCAGCTGTCCTTTTTGGAGCTGCAAGTTGATTACGAACCCCGCTGCGATCAAAAACGGCAAAGCTGCGGCGGCCAACCAACGCCATTGGAAGGGATGCCTCGGTGGCACCGACGGCTCTTGTGGATCGAGGAGTGGTCCAACTTGCGTGACACCAGATCGAGCCAACTCACTGATCGGCACGCGCGAAAGAGCGACCAAGTCGTGGTCATCACAAAACGGCTGCAACAATTCAGCGACGTGAGATGCACTGGCGGGACGATCGACTGGATCGCTCGCCAACAAGGTTTCGATCAAATCTGCCAATTCTTTCGGCAAACCGGGACGCAGTGTATCGGCGCGAGGCGGAGAGTGATTCGCCAACAGACGCAACTTCGCTAGCGGCGACAAATTCGGCGTCGATGACAACGGAGGTCGCCCGCACAGAAATCGAAACAAAGTCGCACCCAACGAATACAAGTCCACTCGATAGTCGACCGTTTCGGGACGCTCGGCTTGTTCAGGTGCCATGTAGTCCAATGTGCCCATCAACTGCCCGACCGTGGTCAACTCCACAGCGACATCGTCCCAGTGGGTAAGTTGTGCCAACCCAAAATCCAATATTTTGACTTCACCCGTGTGGCTGAGCATCAAATTGGACGGTTTGATATCGCGATGAACCACGCCTTTTGTGTGAGCATAAGCCAATCCATCTGCGATCAGCCTTGCAATTTCGCAAGCGTCCGCGACCTTCAGTGAACCTGTCGAGCGGGTGATCTTGCCGAGGTCGCTTCCAACAACCAGATCCATCACCAAGTATTGCGTCTGGCCATGCTGGCCGGCATCGGTGGCTGCCACGATCGCAGGATGGCTCAATCCTCCCGCGGCCCGTACTTCGCGCCCAAATCGTTCGACGCCAGTAGAGCTGGCGTTTTCTGGAAGGTGAACCAACTTGATCGCGAATGATTTTTTCAGCTGAATATGCTGGCCTTGGTAGACCGCACCCATGCCGCCCTGTCCGATCAGCTTTTGCAATTCGTAAGCACCCATGCGATGTGGCAGTCTCGGTACCGCAGCAAAGCCGGTGTGCTCGTGCTCAGAGAGCACCGAACCTGCCTTCGCCTGCCGCAACTGTTGCACCAGGGTGTCGCCTTCTTTTTCCAGGCAGGCAAACGTTTCTTCGCACTCGGGGCATTCCGCCAAGTGCTGCTCGATTGAATCGCTAGTCGAGTCATCAACCCAGCCCTGCAAGTAAGCTGTCAATTGAACAGACGACAGATGTTCTCGTAAATCCATAACGTTCCTCGTAAGATGATGATGATACCTCCTTTAACGAAACGAGCGTGACAGTGGTGTTGGACGATTCATCGATGACACGTGGCAGTCTGCTACGTCGGGCAAAACAACGTGAGTCACAGGCATGGAACGATTTAGTTGAGCTTTATACCCCTCTCGTCCAAGGCTGGTGCCAACGCTGTGGGATCTCCTCCCATCAAGCCGAAGATTGTGTTCAGGATGTTTTTTCGTCGGTCGCCAAATCACTCGACCGTTTTCATCCGACCGGAGAGAGCGGGGCCTTTCGTGGCTGGTTGTGGACCGTCACGATCAACAAAATTCGCGATTCCGCTCGGCGGGAAGCTCGACACATGTCAGCCAGCGGTGGCAGCACGGCGATGCAGCGAATCAGTCAAGCTGCTGACCCGATGGCAATCGACCCGGGAAGCCTCGACCAAGATCCGACCGATGAACTGGATCTCAGTCGCCTGGCCAGCCGCGGGCTTGCACAGATTCGCGATGAGTTCGCCGAACGAACTTGGAGAATGTTTGATCGTTCCGTGATCGATGGCATCGCAACTTCGCAAGTCGCAGTCGAGTTTCAAGTCACGGCAGCCACTGTACGAAAGGTCCGCAGCCGAATTTTACGCCGATTGCGTCAACAGCTGGGTGACTTGGATTGAGCGTTGCACCAATCATGCGGTATCCGTGAGAGGCAGCCAGGTAGAATCTTGACTCTACACGTGCGGGGTGCGATCAGCCCCGTCCGACATCTTTTTTGTTACCGGTGCTCTGGTTTAAAAATGGAATCACCGTACATCTGGCGAATCGATCTTGCGACGTGTCGTGCAATCATCTCGCTACCGCGAGCATTACTATGGATACCATCATCGCTGAGTCGAGAATTTGGCATCCATCGACCGGGCGGAGCGTAGGGGCTCATGAGAACGATTTTCCGCAGCCATGTGTCTGAAACCAATTGAACATCGGTTTCATAGGAGATCTCTCTTTCCAAGCCCCAGAACGGATCGAACATAAACCCGCGAGGGATCTCCATTAAAACCACCTCAGCATTTTGCAGGCGGCATTGGTCGATGATTTGCAAAAGATTTGCCTTGGTCTGATCGCGACTCTTTCCTTGCAAAAAGTCATGACCGCCCAGCTCAACGATCACGAGCTGTGGATCGCGAGAAAAGATCCGCTGCATCTGACCGAGTCCTTGGGATGTTGCGATTCCGGATGTTCCAAGATTGATGACTTCAACCTCAAGCATTTTGTTTAGCGGATCAGGGAAACCGTGATCCGGTAGCATCCCGTCCGTTAAGCTGTCTCCCAGACAAACGATCGAGCGAGACGGGTCAAAGGTCAACTCGCGACCACAATTTTGAATGACTTGCCATTCGACGTAAAACCAAGTCCAAGTCGCGATCAGTGCGAGTGAAGTGCAGAGAGTTGCACGCCGTGGCAACGTCATGCCCATACGCATCCGAATGACGACCAACGCCAACATCAGACCGCTAAGTGTTATGGATGCCGGGGTGCGAGGCAGAAACTTCACGAGCAAGATGACGAGTCCAGCGACAAGCGGCAAATAGGCTGGGCGATCATATCGAACTAGAACGAGATGCCAAACAATCCAGACTGCGACAACGAACGGGAGCACACTCGGAAACGCCAACAAAGAAACGGCCAGGATGCTGCCAATACAAAAGACTTTCAGAATCCCAGCGAACGACGTCTTCTGTCGCTTGGTGGGTTTCGGATTTGTCTCGTCGCTCTGAATCGAGCAGTTCACGTCGCTCAAGTTGGCCCCGCCTCCATTTTGTTTCATCCTGCAACCTGCTCGATTATAACCACATCGATTGCCGCCCCGTTCATCGATCCTTCCCTCCCAATTCATCCCCTGAACCAAAAGGATCAAAGCATGCCACGGCCTGCCTTTTACAGAGTCCTTCTCTCACTATGTGTCGCCGGTCTTCTTTTCAGCGGCGGATTAATTCTCAATGCCGAGGATTCCGGTCCGGTCTTTCGGGCTGGAGCTGCTACCAGCAACATCACGCCGCCACTGGGCGAGATGATTGTGGGCGGCTGGAAACCGATCCCAGCCATCAATGTGCATGACGAACTTCACGCTCGCTGCCTGGTGTTGGATGACGGCGCGACCAAGCTTGCCATCGTCCTTTGCGACAATGTCGGCATCCCCGTGGAAGTCTTCGATCTCGCCAAACAGCAAGCGTCCGATGCGACCGGGTTGCCAGTCTCCAACATGCTGTTGGCATCCACGCACACCCATTCGGCAACCACCGCTCGCGGAGACCTGAAAACCGCCAACGAATCCAAACTGACGGATTACCAAACCTTTGTTGCCCATCGAATCTCGGACGGCATCCGTCGTGCGATGGCGAATCTGGAACCGGCCAAGATTGGCTGGGGAAGCGAGGATGAACCGTCCGAAGTCTTCAACCGTCGCTGGTTCGTCACCGACGCCAGCTTGTTGGGCAACCCATTCGGCGGCACCGATCAAGTCCGGATGAATCCACCTCGCGGCAGCTCCAAACTGGATCGCCCCGCGGGTCCGACCGATCCCGAAATCAGCTTCGTCTCAGTGCAGAGCCCCGACGGCCGGCCGATCGCCCTGCTGGCAAATTATTCGCTGCACTACGTCGGCGGCGTTCGATCCGGAGAAGTCTCGGCGGACTACTTTGGCTACTTCGCGAAATTCATCGGAGAGAAACTTGGGGCAACCAATCAATCGCCACCGTTTGTCGGCATCCTTTCCAATGGCACCAGCGGCGATGTGAACAACATCAACTTCGCTGATAAATCGCCCCGAAAGTATGATCCCTACGAGAAGATGCAGGAGGTTGCGGAGAAGGTTGCCAGCCGCGTCTTCGAAGCCCACCAGCAGATCGACTTCCACGATTGGGTGCCACTCTCCGCCGAGCACACCACGTTGACGCTGACGACCAGACAGCCGACCTCGGAGATGATCGCGCACTTTGAACAAATCAAACGTGGCGACGACGACAATCCAAGAAGCGGCCATCGCCGCGAAGAGATCTATGCCGATCGAATCGCGAAAATATTGGCGGGGCCCGAGGAAGTGGAGATTCAACTGCAGGCTCTTCGCATTGGCGATTTGGGAATCGCCGCGATCCCGTTTGAAACGTTCACCGAAACGGGGTTGGAACTGAAAGACCGCAGCCCCTTCCAACACACCTTCACGATCGAGCTCGCCAACGGCTCCTTTGGGTACCTGCCGACTCCGCAGCAACATCGTTTGGGCGGCTACGAAACATGGCTCGGGACCAACTACGTCGAGAAGGAAGCAACCACCAAAATCGTCGCAGCGTTGCTGGAGATGTTTCAAAGCCAAATAGAAGACAACTGATGCGTTGGCTTGCTCTCTTCATTGTCTCCATGCTCGTAACGTCACCGTTGCTCGGCATCGGAACGGCAGCCGAGCCGACCAAACCGAATTTCATCATCGTCTACTGTGACAACCTCGGTTACGGCGACATCGAGCCTTTCGGATCGACGTTGCATCGAACGCCCAACTTGAATCGCATGGCAAGGGAAGGGCGAACGTTCACCCATTTCTGCGTCACGGCCGGCGTCTGCACCCCATCGCGTGCCAGCATCATGACCGGATGCTATGCGCAACGAGTCGGAATGCATTTGAACGATCGCGATGGTGCGGTTCTGCGACCTGTCTCTCCCTATGGCTTGCATCCCGACGAAATCACAATCGCGGAGATCCTCCAGCAACAGAACTACTCCACCGCATTGGTTGGAAAATGGCATCTGGGTGATCAACCGGAATTCCTGCCGACCCGCCAGGGGTTTGATTGGTTCTTCGGAGTGCCTTACTCCGACGACATGACCGAACGAGTTTGGCAGCGAGATGGATCGCACTGGCCACCTCTGCCTCTCATGGAAAACGAGACCGTCATCGAAGCCCCGTGCAACCGAGACGGATTGACCAAGCGTTACACCGAACGGGCGATGCAGTGGATCGCCGAGCACAAGGAGGAACCGTTCTTCCTGTACTTTCCACAAGCCATGCCTGGCAGCACCAAGACACCGTTTTCCAGCGACGCTTTTCGCGGCAAAAGCCAGAACGGTGCCTGGGGAGACGCGGTCGAAGAATTGGATTGGTCGATCGGTCAGATGCTGGACCAGCTCGTCGAACTGGGCATCGCAGAAAACACCTTCGTGATCTGGACCTCCGACAACGGTGCCCCCATCAACCGCGATCCAGATGACTTGAGCCGAGGTTCCAACTTGCCGCTTCACGGTCGCGGGTACACGACCAGCGAAGGTGCCTTTCGTGTTCCCACGATCGTCTGGCAACCCGGCAAAGTACCCGCCGGGACTCAATGTGACGAACTGGCGACCACGATGGATTTATTGCCTACGTTTGCGAATCTAGCCGGATGTGAACTGCCGTCGGATCGCAAACTCGATGGCCACGACATCGCTCCGCTGCTGTTTGGTGAACCCGACGCCAAGACGCCGTACGAAGCGTTCTACTACTACCATCAAGATCAACTGCAAGCCGTCCGCTCCGGTCCCTGGAAACTGTTCCTGCCCGTCGACGCGTCCCCCGGACATCCACACTTCAACGCTTCGCAGAAACCAACAACGCTTCTGTTCAACGTGGTGAATGACATTGCGTGCCAGCACAACGTTGCCGAGACGCGTCCTGAGATCGTTGCTCAACTGACTGCGTTGGCCGAACAAGCTCGTCAGGACCTGGGTGACAAAGATCGCCCCGGCCAGGGCCAACGACTGATTGGAAAGGCCGCGGACGTTTCGCCTCGAAGATTGGAAATGCTGCCGAGCGAATCCGTCCAACCGGGTTCGTGATCTCGAACGATTCGGGTTTCCTCTCGTGGCCGTTTTGGCGTTCGCCCCGGTTGTACGTGGAAACCGTGGCGAACGCCAAACGGCTCAGATCCCCGATGACACCTGTGTACCTGTTTGACTCCCTTAAGGCTCCAACATGTCTCCCATCCATATCAATCCTCGGGTCGTCCCACTCACCGTTTGGGCAATGGCTGCTCTATGCTTTCATGCCTGCGTTCCCACTTCGCTGAGAGCCGATTCCAACGACCGCCCGAACATTGTGCTGATCCTCGCGGACGACCTCGGCTACGGAGACCTGGGTTGCTATGGCAACGACGCGCAAGCAACGCCGACCTTGGATCGACTGGCCAGGCGAGGTGTTCGCTGGACGCAGGCCTATGCCAACGGCCCTGAATGCTCGCCCACTCGAGCGGCGCTCTTAACGGGTCGCTATCAACAACATGTGGGCGGTTTGGAATGTGCGATCGGAGTTGGCAATGTTGGACGCTATGACGATGCGATTCGGCTGCACTTGGTCAACGAACTGGGGCTACCCACCGACCGGCCAACCTTAGCGAACCGCTTGTCCGAAGCCGGTTATGACACGGCATTGTTCGGAAAATGGCACCTGGGTTACGAAGCCCAATTCTCACCGATGCAACATGGATTTAAGGAAGCGTTGTACTGCATCGGCGGTGCGATGGATTACTACCACTACCTCGATTCGGTCGCCACGTACAACCTGTTCCGCAACGGCCGGCCGATCAGCGGCGAAGGCTACTTCACGGACACGATCACCGATCACGCCGTGCAATATGTTCGCGACCGGAACGACAGTGAGCAGCCTTTCTTTCTATACTTGCCCTACACCGCACCACACACGCCTTATCAACCGCCGGGGCAGTCTCCCGTCGATCCGCTGCCGCTTGATTCACCACTTTGGAAACAGAGCGACGATCCGCCCGGTGTCTACCGATCGATGGTGCGTCACATGGATGAAGGCATCGGGAAGGTGCTGCACGCGATCGAGGAATCGGGAAAGACCGATCGAACGCTGGTGATTTTCGCCAGCGACAATGGTGGCACGTCGGCGAGTCGCAACGAACCACTGCGAGGATTCAAAGGCCAGACGTTTGAGGGAGGAATCCGTGTTCCCTTGATCGCTCGCTGGCCCGGCCATTTGCCAGAAAGCACAGTCAACCATCAAGTTACGATCACATTCGATCTGACCGCATCGATGCTGGCCGCCGCTGGGATCCCTCCCACCCAAGAAGATGCGATGGAAGGGATCGACGTCCTTTCGCTGGCCGCTTCGGGTGAACCGCCTCAACCCCGCACGCTGCACTGGCGGAAACCTCGCGCCCCTCAAGTCTGGGGCGGCATACGGGACGGGAACCTGAAATATATCCGTCAAGAAAAAGCCACCACCGACGGCCGAACAACGATCCGGGAATGGCTCTTCAATCTGGCCGATGACATCGGCGAACAGAATGATTTGGCCCCGCAAAACCCTGGTGAGCTGGACCGCCTGAGAGGCAAGTACCTGGCCTGGGAACAAGCGGTGAGAAACAACCGCCGAGGCAGACCCGGGTGGAAACCGTCGACAGACTGACGGCTCTCCTAGCCCACCAATGTGGAATAGGCTTCCAGATCGTGCTCCTCGACCACAGACTGGAATCCCATGCCACAAACGGGCAGTCAAAACGCCGCGGTTCTGGCAACGCTGCCGGTTGCGAGGGATTTTCCGGCCGTTTCGGCGAATCGTTTCCTCCATGGCGAGAACCGGTCAATCTGCCGCTTGGTTGGGCGATGATCCTGGTGCGATGCAGGGCTCGCGCGGTAAGTTGTGGCCATGAACACGCCCACCGCCACGACCGCCAAGCCACCTCGCATCATCCGCCAATTGCCGGCCCATCTGGTCAATCAAATCGCCGCTGGCGAGGTGATTGAACGGCCCGCTTCGGTGGTTAAAGAACTGCTCGAAAACAGCATCGATGCGGGTTCGACGAGGATTGAACTGAGCCTCGAGGGTGGCGGCGTCGAGCTGATCCGAATCAGCGACGATGGCTGCGGGATGACGGCGGAGCAATTGCCGCTGGCCGTGACCAGCCACGCGACCAGCAAACTGCCCGACGACGAATCGCTGTTCCACGTCGGCACCCTCGGTTTTCGCGGCGAAGCCCTGGCATCAATCGCCAGCGTTTCTCAAATGACCATCCGAAGCCGAGCCGAAGGCGAAGAGGGCGGTTGCCAGATCGACATTCGCGGCGGAGTGATCGAGACGCCGGGACCTTGCGGTTGCCCGGTCGGCACCGTGATCGAAGTCCGGAACCTGTTTTTCAACACCCCGGTTCGCCGCAAGTTCCTGAAGACCCCGCAAACCGAACGCGGGCACATCGTCGAAGCGTTCACGCGTTTGGCCCTTGCCAACCCGAAGGTTCACTTTGTCCTTCGCAACGGCGACAAGGAGATGTTCGACCTCTTGCCGACGACACGCTGGGCGGATCGCATTGAATCGTTCTTCGGAACTGAAATTTCCGAAGCGTTGATTCCAATCGAAAACCAAGACGAAACCGTTCAGATCACCGGTTACGCTTGCGACCCGTCGGTCAGTCGCGGCAACAACCGAATGCAGTACCTGTTTCTCAACGGCCGTCACATTCGCGACCGCGCGCTGCAACATGCTTTAGGGGAAGCCTACCGCGGCATGTTGATGGTCGGCCGCCATCCGGTTTGTTTCCTGCGAATGCGGATGCCCGCGGACATGATCGATGTCAACGTGCACCCCGCCAAACTCGAGGTTCGCTTCACCGACAGCGGACGTGTGTACAGCCGGTTGTTGCAAACGCTTCGCCAGCGTTTCCTTTCGACCGACATGACTCATCGCGTGGGATCCAATCCGGTCCCCGCACCGATGAGCGAAGAGGAACAACGCCAAACGGTGCCTGAATCGGTCATGGGCATGCGTCCCAACGAAGTCGACCAGCAACGCCAATCGGTGATCGAATGGGCCCGAACCGGTGGACCTCCATCGGGATCATCCGCGACGTCGAACACTCAAATGCTGGGTGGAGCCAGCGGCACGCCGGACTTCCGACCGTTCGGCGAATCCAATTCAATCGGCCAAGGATCGCAATCCGCCACGGGCATGACTGGTCAATCGGCGCCGCTCGCTTCGCCGAACACTTGGTCACCAGGATCCGCCGCCGATGTCGATTCGCCTCGCCCATCGACAGCCGCCGAAGGCATTGCGATGACGCCGTGGGATGGCGACAACTCAGGTAGCTCCAACGCGAATGATTCGGGAACAGCCGGCTCGTCGCACGATGCAGCTCAGGCCGCCGGAGTGCCCACACCCAGCGTGAGTCACCTTGGATTTCAGGTGCATCAACGTTATCTCGTCACGCAAGACGAGAAAGGCATGGTTGTGATCGATCAACACGCGCTGCACGAACGTGTGCTCTACGAACGTGTCTGCCAAAAAGTGCTTCATGAAGACGCTTCTTTGGAAGCCCAACAGTTGCTGGTTCCGGAACCCGTTTCGCTGACTCCGGCCGAGCGAGCTGCGGCTCTCGAGGTGAAGGACACGCTCAGCCGAATCGGTTTGGAAATCGAGGACTTCGGTGGCGAAACGATTCTGATTCAGTCGTACCCAGCGATGCTGCCAAACAAGCCGCCTGCGGACATGTTGCGAACCGTTTTGGAATCGGTGATGGGCGCCGGCCGAGATCCCAACCCGAAGGATTTGCTGAATCACTTGCTCAGCACCGTCGCTTGCAAAGCCGCCGTGAAAGCGGGCGATCCGCTGACACCAGAGGAAATCACCAGCCTGCTGGAACAGAAGGACTTGTACCAAGAAACGCACCATTGCCCACACGGTCGGCCAACCGCTTTGTTCTTCAGTCGTGATGAACTCGATCGCATGTTCGGTCGACTGGGACCACGTGGCCGAGCCTCGGTGTCGCCATGACGGACGCGAATCAATCGCGTCCCAAGCTGGCCATCACGATGGGGGACGCCGCCGGAATCGGTCCCGAAATCGCTCTTCGAGTCTGGAACTCACCGGAGGTTCAGTCACTGGGTTACCCGCTGCTGTTTGGCGACGCGGCCATCTACCAACGAGCCGCGAAAAAACTCGGTTGTGACTGTCCCGGCACGATCTCACTGACCGAGTTTCTGGAGATGCCAAAGGAGGCGTTACCGAGTGACGCACCGCTCGGGGCGATCGTCGATTGCGGGAAACTCACGGCAGAAGAACTCGTTGGCTTCACCCCGGGAAAATTCAGTGCCGCGACGGGGCGAGCTTCTTTCCAATCCGTCACGGACGCCATTGACGCAGCGGTATCGGGCCATGTCGATGCAGTTGTGACGGGCCCCATCCAAAAGGAAGCCTGGCATCAAGCCGGGATCGACTTCCCCGGCCACACCGAGTTGTTGGCCGATCGAGCGGGCAGGGCAGTGCACGGCAAACCAGCAGACGTTCGCATGATGCTGGCCAGCGACACGATCGCCTGCGTTCTTGAAACGATCCACATTCCGCTGGCCGATGTCGCCGCGCAGCTCGAGACCGAATCGCTGGTTCGCACGATCAACTTGGCCGGCGAAACGGTGCAACGTCGCAACCAAAATCTCGGCAGTTTGCTGCCGCCTCGCATTGCTGTTTGTGGACTGAATCCGCATGCGGGTGAAAACGGATTGTTCAGCCACCAAGAAGAAGAACAAATCATCCTGCCGGCGATTGAGGCTGCCAGGCAATCAGGATGGACGATCGAAGGACCACTGTCGCCCGACACCGCATTCACGCCCGCGATGCGAGAACGAATCGACATTTACGTTTGCATGTATCACGACCAAGGATTGATTCCATTGAAAGCGTTGTCGTTTGACGACGCGGTCAACGTGACGCTTGGACTGCCCATCATTCGAACCAGCGTCGACCACGGGACGGCCATGGATCTGGCTTGGCAAGGCAAAGCCAGCATCAATAGCATGTTGGCGGCGATTCGGTGGGCGGTGCCGTGACGACACGGGCGTCGTGCTTGGAACAGCGAATCCAGCCCACTCGGTCTTCGATGGCATGGAGCTGGTTGGCCTTGATGGGCGTGTGCTTTTTGTACGCCGGCGACGCCGCTCCGGCAGTCAACGAAGCTCACTACTTGGTGAAGGCTAAAAACTTCTGGCAACCCGATTGGTGCGCCAACGATCTTTTCGCGTCCTCTGGCAAAGCCCACGCGACCTATTACTGGCTGTTCGGCTGGCCGACTCAATTTGTCTCGATGAATGCAACCGCTTGGATCGGACGTGTTGTCGGATGGTCATTGTTGGCGGCGGGGCTGCTTCGACTGACCCAAGCGATGCGAATGCCACCGATCAGCAGCGTATGGGTCATGGTCATTTGGATCCTCGGCATCCAGCATGGAAACCTTGCTGGTGAGTGGGTCATCGGCGGAATCGAGGCGAAGGTTCCCGCCTACGGGTTGGTACTTTTCGGAATGGCGGACATTGTCCAGCGGCGTTGGTCGCGGGGTTGGGTCTGGCTGGGTGCCGCGGCCGGATTTCATGTGCTGACTGGTGGCTGGTCCGTGGTCGCCGCCGCGTTCGCATTTTGGATCACCGAGCGTGGCCCCAAACGTTGGCGGGTTTCCGAGTTGGCCGGCGAACCAGCGGGCGAGGATGCCGGACCGATCCCCGCCTTTTTCAGCCGAGGTTTGTTCCTTGGGGGAGCCCTGTCCCTGGTCGGGCTGGTTCCCGCCGCCGCGATGTCGTGGGGAGCAACCGAGGCCGAGCAAGTTTCAGCAGCTCGGATCTACGCCTACTTCCGAATCTCGCACCACTTGATGCCCGCAGCATTTCACGCTGATTGGTATGTCCGGCATGCCATCCTGACACTCGTTTGCTTGGTGGGGCTGAATACTGTTTGGCGGCGAACATCCGGTGCCAAGAACGGCCTCACGCCCGAAACACGGGCAATCGCGGCGGACCAAGCGATTGCGTTCCGAATCCTGGGCTGGTTTGCCATCGGCTCGATGACGATCAGCCTGGTGGGATTGCTGGTCGGATTGCTTCCGGCGGTGTATCCCGATCAGGCCGCCAAGCTGCTGCGATTCTATTGGTTCCGACTGGCCGATGCGGTCACACCGCTGACGCTGGCGTTCTTGGTGGTCCATTTCTTCTGGCAAAGATCGACTCTTTCACGAAAACCAGCCACCACTGCGATCAACGCCGATCTGGCCCGGATCTGGATTGGACGAGCCGGAATGGCCGTCGTGGTTGGTTTCTTTGCCGACGCCTGCTGGGAAAGGACTCAGACTGGGGTACCAGTTTCAGTCAGCAATCGGCTGCTGGGGCTCAATGCGGATGCGGACTACGCCGAACAGAGGCGGACGATGGAGGACTGGATCGCAGTTTGCCAATTTGTTCGAGCCAGCACTCCCGAGGACGCGGTGCTGCTAACGCCGAGGCATCAACAAACATTCAAGTGGTACGCGCATCGGGCCGAAGTGGTCAACTGGAAAGACACACCTCAAAACGCGGTGGCGTTGCGGGAGTGGGCCAAACGGTTCCTGGAGGTTTACCCGTCTCGGCTTTCGACCATGCGGGTCACGATTCGGTACGACGATTTGCGGACCATGCGGTCCAAATATGGTTGCGACTGGATCATCGTGGACCGCCGCGTCGTGGGTCCCGAATTGCCGCTGGTACAGATTTATCCAGCCGCGAATCAACGGAATTCAACCTATGCGGTGTACCAACTCCCTTGACGGACAGACCTTTTGGTCTTTTTACGACAAAATTCGCCCAAGAATTTTGTGGGGACGCCAATTTTGACCCTATTCCGTCTTGTCGCCTGTTCGCGGATCGGTACACTCTGCCTTCCCCATCGCAAGGCCGGTATCTCGGTTCTCGCGCGGGGTGAACTTGAGCTGGCCAACGTAGCTCAGTTGGCAGAGCAGCTGATTTGTAATCAGCCGGTCGTGGGTTCGAATCCCTCCGTTGGCTCTTGCGAATTCGATTCAACGCCAATGGCGATTGAACCGAACAACAGACAACCAAAGACAGTCTGCCAAGCAAGTTCAGAGAAGAAGACGAGAATTGGGTGTGAAAGCACCAAAAAGAAGAAGTCACTCGAATCGCAAGCCACACTTTTGATTCGAAGAACATGATTTTGGGGGTTTGCCCGAGTGGTTAAAGGGGGCGGACTGTAAATCCGCTGGCTCTGCCTACACAGGTTCGAATCCTGTAGCCCCCATGGAAGAAGCTGTTAGCAAACGGCGAATCGTTGCTTGTTTTCCGCCCCCGACGGGGTCAACAGGAAAGCCGGCCATGAGCTGCCAATTGCTAGCAGACGGTAATGCGGGTGTAGCTCAATGGTAGAGCAGCAGCCTTCCAAGCTGAATACGAGGGTTCGATTCCCTTCACCCGCTTCGCTGCTGTAGCTCAGGGGTAGAGCGCCTCCTTGGTAAGGATGAGGTCATGGGTTCAAATCCCATCAGCAGCTTCAAGTCGCTCAAAGTTGGGTTCCCGATCGGGGACTGATTTTGAGTGCAACATCGTTTTTGTTTCGTTTCGATTTTCAAGTAGATCGAATGCGATCAACACGGCCGAATTGCCGGCGAGTAACCGTGGGTGTGAACGCGGTCGACGGCAGCAAGGGTTTTCGAGGAGCGTATCTCCCCGAGAACAGTGGTGCGGATCGCGAATGCAGGTGAACCAGAATGGCTAAGGACAAATTTGAACGTACCAAGCCCCACGTCAACGTAGGTACGATTGGTCACATTGACCATGGAAAAACGACGACGACGGGTGCGATCCTCGCTGTTCAAGCAGCAAAGGGCTTGGCTGAAGCGAAGGGTTACTCTGATATCGCCAAGGGCGGTACTGTTCGTGACGCGACGAAGACTGTGACCATCGCGGTTGCTCACGTTGAGTACGAAAGTGAAAATCGTCACTACGCTCACATCGATTGCCCCGGCCACGCTGACTTTGTCAAGAACATGATCACCGGTGCCGCCCAGATGGACGGTGCGATCCTGGTCGTGTCGGCAGCTGACGGCCCGATGCCACAAACCAAAGAACACGTGTTGCTCGGTCGCCAGGTTGGCGTTCCTTACATCGTTGTGTACTTGAACAAGTGTGACTTGGTCGACGACGAAGAATTGCTCGAACTCGTCGAACTCGAAGTTCGCGAATTGCTCAGCAAGTACGACTACCCAGGTGACGACGTTCCTGTCGTTCGTGGTAGCTCGTTGCCTGCTTACAACAATCCAAGCGATCCAGAAGCCAGCAAGTGCATCACTGAGTTGATGGAAGCACTTGACTCGCACATTCCTGAGCCTACCCGTGAAGACGACAAGCCATTCCTGATGGCGATCGAAGACGTCTTCTCGATCGAAGGTCGTGGTACGGTTGCTACCGGACGTATCGAGCGTGGTGTTGTGAAGGTCGGCGAAGAAGTCGAAATCATCGGCCTTGGTCCAAACTCGACCAAGACCACCTGCACCGGCGTTGAAATGTTCCGCAAGGAAATGAACGAAGGTCGTTCGGGCGACAACGTTGGTTGCTTGCTTCGTGGTGTTAAACGCGAAGACATCCAACGTGGTCAAGTTCTGGCAAAGCCAGGCAGCATCACGCCTCACACCAAGTTCGAAGCAGAAGTTTACTGCTTGAGCAAAGACGAAGGTGGCCGTCACACGCCATTCTTCAGCGGTTACCGCCCTCAGTTCTACTTCCGCACGACTGACGTCACCGGAACGGCCAACTTGATCGGTGCCGACATGTGCATGCCTGGCGATAACGTCAAGGTTGAAGTTGAATTGCACAAGCCAATCGCCATGGATGACGGTGTTCGTTTCGCTATTCGCGAAGGCGGCCGTACCGTTGGTTCAGGCGTTGTGACCAAGATTGTCGAGTAATCTGCGTTTGCAGAAAGTTGTCTATAAGCGATAAGCTGGTAGCTGTTAGCTAGTGGCTTATCGCTGTTTCAGGGGCGTAGCTCAATTGGCAGAGCACTGGTTTCCAAAACCAGCGGTTGTGAGTTCGACTCTCGCCGCCCCTGCTGTCCAGAATTCTGGTTTGCCCCCACGATCACAGGATGTGATCGTGGAAGAGGTCTGAGCAAACTGGCCCATGACCAATTTGGCTCAACACCAGAATCAATTCACGAAGGAGTCCACGGGTGTCCAAAGATCTAACCCAATCCGGCACGGCCGGCGCCGGAGGCAGTTCGCTGAGCAGCGAATTGTTCCATGCTGGTGTGTACAAAGCCAACCAAGGCCGGATCGTTCGCCAACTGACGGCTCTCGCCGTTTGGGTGATCGTTGCGTTGGGTTGCTGGCGATTGTATTCGTTCCTGCCATCGGCCATGGGAGAATCCTCCCTCGCCGCACGTGCCATCCCGGCCGTGTTGCTGGCTGCTGGCCTATGGTTCGGTTTCCGTGTCGTCAACTGGCCTCGATTCGCCGATTTCCTGATCGCTGTCGAAGCGGAAATGAACAAGGTGACCTGGCCCAGCAAGGATGAACTGATCCGGGCTTCCGTGGTCGTGATTTTCACTATCTTCTTCCTTGCCATCACATTGTTCCTGTTCGATGTTCTCTGGCAATTTATCTTTAACTTCATCGGGGTAACATCGTGAGTGATGATGACGTGCAAGACGTCGACTCGCCAGAAACCGAAGCCTCTCCCGCCGCTTCGGAAGCTCCCGCGCCCCCGCCACCGGCTCCCGTTGATCCCAACGCGCCGCCCAAACCAGAAGTGGACGATGAGTCCCCGATGGATTGGTACATCCTGAAAGTCGCGTTCAACCGCGAAGATTCCATCGCAGAAGCCCTTCGCAAGAAGGTTCGCATGGAAGACATGGGTGAGTACTTCGGCGACATCGTGGTGCCATCCGAGGACGTCGCAACATTCACTCGCGATGGAAAACGCCGCGTTAGCAAACGAAAATTGCTGCCCGGTTACATCATGGTGTATATGTCGATCAACGACGACACCTGGTTCCTCGTCCGTGAAGTCGGCGGGATCAGCGATTTCACCGGTTCGGCTGGCAAACCCCAGCCAATGGAACCCGAAGACGTGGAGCGATTCATCAATCGTCCCGCCGTCGACGACGAAGACGAAACACCGATCAAAACGGCGATTCCTTTCAAAGTCGGCGACCGCGTTCGCGTCAAAGAAGGCAACTTCGAAAACCAAGAAGGCGAAGTCGATGTGGTCGACGAAGCCAACGGCCGCGTGACAGTGATCATCAACATCTTTGGACGCAGCGTCCCGATGGAACTGGATCACTGGCAAGTCGAGCCTTTGTAAAATGCCTCTTGCTGCTAGGCATTAGCGGCAAGCGTTATTATCCTCATCCATCCCACTTCAAACACCTCAGATTGCGTTGGCCTTTCAGCAGAACGCTGCACCTCAAGAGCTAACCGCTAATCGTTAAAAGCTAAAAGCTGTTTACCCATGGCAAAACAAGTCACCGGCCAAGCCAAGTTCCAAGTCCCCGGCGGTCAAGCCACTCCTGCACCTCCTGTCGGTACATCGCTGGGTAAATACGGCGTGAACTTGGGACAATTCGTCCAACAGTTCAACGATCGCACCAAGGAATACAACGGCACGCCCATTCCTGTGATCGTGACCGTTTACAACGATCGCAGCTTTGACTTCATCACCAAGAGCCCACCAGCCGCGTCGATGCTGATGCAATCCGCTGGCATCGCCAAAGGCAGCGGCGTCCCCAACAAGGACAAAGTCGCAACGGTCACCCGTGCTCAGTGCGAAGAAATTGCTCAAAAGAAGATGGAAGACCTCAACGCTCGCGATATCGATCAAGCCACCCGCATGATCGAAGGCACCGCTCGCAGCATGGGCATCATCGTCGACGGTTGATCGACGCTTGGTAGCTCAGTTGATTTGGTAGCCCAGCCGCTTGTTGACGCTGGGCTATTTTTTGCTCTCGGACTTTTCTTCGATGAATTTCATCGAAGCACTGTTCATGCAAAATCGCTTGCCCGACGGTGCTGGGCCATCGTCAAACAGGTGCCCCAGGTGTGCTTGGCAACGCTTGCAGTGCACCTCCGTCCGCGGATACAGCATCTTGTAGTCCGTCTGGTAGCCAACGGCGTCTTTCGCGATTGGCAAATAGAAACTAGGCCAACCGGTTCCTGACTTGAACTTGGTCTTGCTGTCGAACAGTGGCTTGTCACAGACGATGCAGTGATACTCGCCCCTCTTTTTGTTGTTCCAATAGGCGTTCCGAAACGCTGGTTCCGTGGCAGCATTCTGAGTCACATCGTATTGAATCCGGTTCAGTTTCCTTCGAAGCTCAGCCTTTGTCGCAGGAATGTACTCTTCCTCGGATATCGTGTCCGACTCATCCGCGCCTTCCTGAGTGACCTTCAGAGGAGACGTTGATCCGCTCGATGAATCGGATTCGTCGGCTTGCAGTGCCAATCCCCCGAGCAGCAATCCGCTTGCTCCGATGAGGGCGAGAACCAGTTTGTGTAGCGAGCCAAAACGCCATGAACGAGAATGCATTGTTTGGTCTCCAGAGTCGGAATGGGTGCCAAAATCTTGCTGAAACACCACCATTGTAATGGGCCGGCACCTCTTTCGGCCGCCAAATCCCCGGAACGACGCCCCCACCACAGGTTCTGACGCCGGCGAATTGCCCAAAATCTTGGCTTTTGAGGAATGCCAAGCAGCGGAGACGACCGCGTGAAAAGACGGCCAGTCGTGCGGCTCGATGAGTTTTTGGGCCACTACAATGCGTGCAAATACTCTCTCCGCCCAGCCATGATTTTGCCAATGCCCACCCACTCGCTCGAGATCGCCGGACTCACGCTCGACCGAGGCTCCAAGAGAGTGGTGGACTCTTTCGATCTGTCGCTCGCTCCCGGAGACTACTGCGTCGTCCTGGGACCCAGTGGCTGCGGAAAAAGCACGCTGTTGCATGGCATCGCGGGTCTGATTTCGGTTGCACGCGGATCGATCACGATTGACGGCACCGATGTGACTCATGAGGCGGCTCGCAAGCGAAACGTTGGCTTGCTGTTCCAGCACGACACGATGTACCCGCACCTGACCGTCCAGCAAACACTCCAGATCGCGGCTCAAGCCAATCCAACACGAAGCCTGTCTGCGACTCAACTGGACCAACAAATCCGAGTCATTTCGGGGACCATGAACCTGGACCCGGAGTGGCTGCCCCGGCGCCCAGATACGCTCAGTGGCGGACAACGTCGGCGAGTTGCCCTCGCCAAGACACTGATTCGGAATCCTTCCGTCTGCTTGCTCGACGAACCGATGGCCGCGATCGATCGATTGGCTTCGGAGCGATTGATGGAGCGGTTGGCGGACGTTTCCAACCAGGCCGAATCAACCACGTTTGTTCACGTCACCCACGACGGGGAAGAGGCCATGCGTTTGGCAGACAAGATCGTCGTGATGTCGGAGGGACAAATCCTGCAGGTTGGGTCTCCGGGAGAAATCTATCGGTCACCCAACTCGTCGGAGGTGGCACTCGCACTCGGGTCGCCCTCGTGCAACTTGCTGTCGCTCAGCGAGGTGACTCGGGCGTGCCCGCAAATAGGCGAAGCACTTGAGATGCCGGAGGGGCAATCAACCGACGAACTCGCTTTGGTGCTACGTCCGGAAGCGATTCGACTGGTCGACTCCGATCTCAACGAGAAGACAGCTTCCACCGTGAGCGAAACGGGTCATTGGCAATTCCCGGTAGCGATCTTGGAACACCGCGACCTCGGCGGCCGGACGCTGCTGCGATTGCAACGTACCGACGCCGTGAACTCACCCCCGCTCTCCGCGACAGTCTTTCAAAGGTCGATACCGCTGACGGTAGGGACGCAGTGGATCTGCCAAACATCAATCTCCGATCTTCGAGTCGTCAAAGCGTTGTCAAAGCACGCCAAAACGCACGCAATCTGACCCAGCCCTTCGCTCTCTGCGCTCCGCACTCGCACGACCTGTGGCAGGACCGAATCGTAGGTTACGATGTCTCGATGAAATCGAAACGCACCAACAATCGACGCGGCAAGCCCAAGCAACGAAACCTCAAGGGCGGGACCGATGACGGCAAGCCAACCAAGCTGAGAATCATCGGCGGTGACATGCGTGGCCGCCCCGTGACCTATCACGGCGAGGAATTCACTCGCCCGATGCGTGACAGCGTTCGCGAAAATCTTTTCAACATCTTGGGCCGAGCCTGTCGCGGCACAATCGCATTTGACCTGTTCGCTGGCACCGGTGTATTGGGCCTGGAATCAATCAGCCGCGGTTCCACCAGCGCTGTCCTGGTCGAACCGATGCGAAAGGCGATCGCCCAAATTCGCGACACGACCGAGCGGCTCGGAATCGAAGACAAAGTCCGCTTGGTGATGGGCGATGCCTTCGCTCTGGCCGATCAATTGCTGAAGCCATCCAGCCCGGAAGACGACACAGCTTGGATCGTCTTCCTCAGTCCGCCGTATCGCATGTGGACCGACCCGGAGTACTACCCGAAGCTGAAGTCGATCATCGTCCGAGTCCAGCAATACGCTCCTCCCGGCAGCGTCCTGGTCGTCGAGACCGACAACACGTTTGACCTGGAACAACTTCCGCCTGGCGACTGGGACATCCGAACCTACGGCATCACTCACCTGGCGTTCTTAGAACCCGGCAACGTGTGCGGCTTGGTCACTCCTTTTCCAGTTCCTGAATGAACCGTAGCAGCAACGGATGGGAAGGATCGGCCATCTGACCGTGGTTGTATCCGTCGAGTTCCATCAACTTGGTGTGAGGGTGACCGACGACTTGCATCATCCGCCAAAGGTAAGCGTTCTCCTCATAACGCCCGAGCATTTCCAGCTCACGATCACCGGTGATCAATAGCAACGGCGGAGCGTCCTTGCGAACATGGAACAGCGGCGCCATGTCATCAATGATCGGCTGACGCTCGCCGACACCGTTCTCCTTGCGAACCGTGAAGTGCGTGATGGTGTGACCGCTATAAGGGATCAAACCTGCGATCTGATTCGCGTCGATGTCATGCTCTGCGAGCCAACGCTGATCCAATCCGACCATGCTGGTCAGGTACCCGCCGGCCGAATGACCACTGACGTAGATGCGTTTGGGATCGCCACCGTATTGCTCGATGTTCTTGAACACCCAAGCCACCGCGGCGGCGGCATCTTCCACATATGCCGGTGATTTGACCTTGGGATGCAAGCGATAATTCACTGCCGCCACGGCAATCCCTTGATCAAGCAAACCTTCGGGAAAGGATTTGTTTCCACCGGTCAGCCCACCGCCGTGGAACCAAACCACGGTCGAGAATCCCTTTTCATCGGTTGGATGAATCAGATCAAGACGGCAACGCTCCTTCTCGTAGTCCGTTAGATCGCCCCCGGTCCGATAGGGCAAGTCTTTGAAAGTTTGAGTTGCGTGTTTGGACGCGGTCGAATCTTGTGCGGTGACTGAACCGACACAAACGAAAAGAATCGCAACGAGTGCGATTCGCGAGTCAACAATTCTGTGCACTTCAAAACCTCATGCAGCGGGACATAGGAACCGCTGCATGATAGTCGATCGAAGGTTCACGAACGCGTGAAGTTAAGTCCACCGTTGGTGCCACCGCCAACTCGAAAGACAAAGCCACCGTTCTGGCTGGCCGTCCAAGTGCCTTCCATCTTTTGAAGATCTTGCGAGCGGACCAAAGTCAGGCTGCCGCCGTCCAAACGATACTGGCCGGCGAACTGGCTGGTCTTTCCCGACTTGGAAGCAACCCAAACAAACGAGCCATCGGAATTCAACTCCAGCGACACTGATTGCTCACCGGGCAAGGAAACGTTCCACGATCCCACGTGAGGTTGGGCAGGCGAGCTGACACTGGAAGCTGGCGTGGCCGATCCAAACGTTGGGATCTGCGAGGAAGCCGCTGCTGGTTGAGTTGCTGGTGCGGCGGCTGGTGCAGGTGTCGCGGTTTGAGTCGGTGCGGTCGCTTGGGTTGGCTTGGCAGCACGTTGATTGATCGAGGCCAACATGGCGAGAGCCGATGCAGCAGGCTGAGTCGCGGGAGCAGCCTGGGTCGCTGGCTGCGTTTGAGCTTGTTGTTGGACAGGTGCCTGTTGCTGCACTGCTGCCTGTTGCTGAACAGGTGCCTGACGCGTTGGTGCAGCTTGCGAGCCTTGAACCTGCTGGCCGGCGAAGTTGTTCGGGGCAGGTTGCTGACTCAGCGATTGTTGGCTGACCTGTTGCTGCGGAGCGAACTGTTGCCCCGAAACAGGCTGGCGGGACACAGGCTGACCTGCGAACGACTGCGAAGCGACCGGCGAAGGCTGAACGCTGATCGGAGCGTTGTGATAAACCGGAGCCTGACGATAGGTGGGCTGGATCGACGAGTAGTGAGGTGTCGACGATGGGTAGCGATTGGTCGTGCGAGACGAGTGGATCTGCGACACGATTCGCGAAACTCCGCTGCGACGAGCTCCGCCACATGCTTGGGCTTCGACGGCTGTTCCAGCAACAGTGCTGATCACGGAAGCGGCCAAGATCCATTTTTTAGCTTGAATTTTCATCGTTCTGTCTCCGGTCTTTGGAAAGTTTGAATTTGCGTCGCGGCGATGTCTTCGCCTTACAAACTGCCAAGCGGCAGACTTCTGAATGCGTTACAGAGAAACTTTGATTTTCTTGAATGCCCGAGATTCACTTGGCCAACCACGACGCCAGCGTCTGGGTCGACGACTCGGGTGTGACCTCTTCCTTCGTCTTGGATTTCAGTTGCTTGCTCATCGCTCCCGCAATTCGGGCGACATAGTCGATTGATGCGGCGACGGCTTCATCAGGTGCGGTCGCATCCAGTTTCGCGACGTACAGGATCAAAAATTCGCCCGCACCGTTCTTTTCCACGACCCAGCCACCGATCTTGGTCGCTGAGTTTTGACGCATCAGCCGCATCATCAGCTCGGCCGAGGGCTCGTCACTGCTGACCGAAACCAACGACCAAACCTTCCGCACGTCAGCACGCTGGAAGTACTCGGTATCTTTAGCGACAAAGACGGACTGCGTCGTCCCCGAAGAAAGCTTTTGCTTGACCTCGTAGTGACCGGTCGAATGCAGCTCGAAGTCGACTTCCGCATTTTTTAAAACCACCTTGGTGCCCAAAGGAGCCGCTTTCCAGGGGCTTTTTACGAACGCTTTGATCTCCTGAACATCAACGCAGTAGCTGACCAAATTTTGCGAAGGCGAGAATGACTGGGCAATCGCGATCAATTCGCCAGCTTGATTGACGACAGGTCCGCCGCTGTCGCCCGGTTTGATTGGCGTCTGAGTTTCGACAACGCGAAAATCGTGCTCGCCGTGATCTGATTTGAACTTCTTCTGATAGATCGAACGGACCGTGCCGCTGGTGTAGACCCACAGGACGTCGGAACCGCCGGGATTGCCGATCAAATCCACTGATTCGCCGGTCGTGACGCTCGTCTCCGCCATCGCGATCGCTTCAGCTCGCTCAGGCACTTCCGCCAACTCGATCAGGGCCAAGTCTCGCTTGCGATCGACGGCAACGATCCGGCCGGGCTGGGCCAGCTTCAGCACCGAATCCAGGTATTGCTTGCGTTTGACCATCGTTTCGCCGTTCTTTTTCTCGGGAAAGAACACCACGGCGGTGCGACTGTCACCGACCACGTGAGCGTTGGTCAGAACCAGCTTTTTGTCCGCATCGATGAAGACGCCTGTCCCGGTGGACGTTTGGTCTTCCCCGTTCGCCGTGATGATCCACACGGTCGATGGAAGGACTTTTTTGTAGGTTTCCCCGCCCGCCATGGCGTTGGTCGCTTGGAGCGAGATGACCAGCATGACAGCCGGGCAGAGCAGCGACATCCAACGGTGAAAAGCAATTCGAAGCATTCGAGTCAGGCGGCAGCGAAACATTGGATCACCTCATCAGATCAGGTGTGGTGCGGAAAAGGGAACAAAAGACCAAGCGTGATCTCTCGGCGGGTGTTACCGAAAATCACTTCTGACGCTTGAAATTCACTTTCACGGTGCCGATTTCCAGCTCGAACTGGTCGGCGTCGCTCCACGTCAGCGGAAAAACCAACGGATCTCCCGAGTCCGCTTTCAGAGAAAACTTGCCGTCCTTCAGCGAGTATTTGCCGGACGACACCGTCGATTTGGAATCCTTGACGTGAACCAATTGGAACGCTCCCGCCCCCACCGAAGCCGCTTTCAAATCGATCGCGTAGGCTTCACCGGACACCGGAGTCGCCAGCCATTGACCGACCAGCGAAAACTCAGCGACTGCCGCTTTCGCCGTGTTTTCCGCTGGTTTGGCTCGAAATTGTGACCAAGCCGCTGAGTTTTTCACGGCGAATTGGCTGAGCGATTGCAGTTTTGACCGCAACGATTCCGTGGTCAGCCCCACGGCCGACATCGTCGAACGCAGCACCAACTGCCCCTGCTTTCCAGCCTCCGCCGATTCGCGATTGATTCCAAAGAAAGTCGCCTGGGTCGCTTGCCCGGCTTCCATCAGCGACAGCCAAATCGCTCGCTCATTCTCAAGGGAAGCTTCGCCGAGCGTCACGAGTGCCATTTCAAAGACCACCTTTGGCGAATCGCCTTGGATGGTCATCCGAGTCGAGAAACTCCACTTGTCCGATTGGCTGACCAACCGAATCGCACCGAATTCGCGAACAGCTTCTTCATCGATCTCTTTCGCCAGCGGAAAGAGTTCGTCCAGGTCTTTGACCGAGTCCACTTTCGCGGCTCCGGCCTGAATCGTGATGGCGGCCTGGTTGGCTTCGCTGGACGACTTAGAAGAAGCCGTCGTGAAAACGGAATCGATCGCGACTTTGGAGAACAGTTCGTCATCCGCCAAACCGCGAGCGGCGGGCAGAACAACGCACAACAGGGCCAGGCAAAGACTTTGGTGAGTGAGACGCATGGGTTCGCTCGTTTGTCAGAGGAAAGAAGGATCACGCACGCGTGTGGGCGATGCTTTCCAAGCGAAACCTCGGGTTCGTTGTTACAGATTCGATGTTTCAAAAACAAATTCGTTTTTTCCAGTAACAACTTTGGGCCTCCTCCGCTTAGCCGTTCAGTCACAAGACGAACGACAGCGAAACGACGCGGCCAACTCGCTGGCGACTTTCTTACAACGCCGCAAAACAAACTTCCTGGAGACTGAACGATGTCCAAACGAACTCTGATCACCGCTGCCATGGCCATGACCTTCTGCTTGGTTGGCACCGCTGTGAAAGCCGACGAAAACCTGCTCGCTCGATTGGCTGCTGCCGAAAGCAACCACACCGCCGACATCGAGAACATCGACGAAGCTTCGGCCGACGACATGGAACTCGGACTGGCCGATGTCGAATCACTGCTCAACGACGGCGAAGACGAAGTCGATTCAGAAGAGGCAGTCGCAGCTTGCTACCGTCGCTTCCGTGGCAGCTACGGGTACCGCAGCTATGGCCATCGCAGCTACGGCTACTCTCACTACAACTCGTACTACAGCCCCTACAGCTACTCGTCTTATCACTACACACCGGTCGTGCACTACAAGCCTGTCGTGCACCACTACTACACCCCCGTCTACACAAGCTACTGGGGATGCTGGTGAGCGGCAGCAATACGATTCACAGCACGGTGATTCACTTCACCGAGTGATCGCACCAAAGCAACGCATCACCCACATCGCACGGCATGCCCGGCACATCCCACCAGTGGATTGCCGGGCTTTTTCATGAATCAACCACCACATCGACAAGGCTCAATCCCATGTATCGCACATCCTTTTCCGTGAAGGCACTCAACACGGCCATCCTGTTCATCGCCTTCGTGACCATCGGCATCGTCGCA
>TARA_R110002074_G_scaffold5503_6_pt1 | contig 30033 bp, 29 predicted proteins | sample TARA_R110002074 | Tara Oceans TARA_R110002074 (sample SAMEA4397215) | marine metagenome | biome: Polar Biome; feature: [MIX] marine epipelagic wind mixed layer (ENVO:01000061); material: water (ENVO:00002006), including particulate matter (ENVO:01000060) such as... | depth 10-100 m | reverse complement strand
GCGTTCAACATCAGAAAATACTATCTCACTTGACGCTTCATTTAACATTATTTCACCACAGACCCAATGTCACAGTGATGTCATATTATTGTAACATTAGTGTCATATAGTCTCCTTATAGTTCGTATCCATCACAGCAAAGCCAAACTAGCCAAGCGTGATTTTATGACTCTAGGAGAAACACATGATTAAAAAAATCGCAGGTATTTTAGCCATTTCGACTCTTGGCAGCCTTACCACTGTTCAAGCTGATGTTGACCCGAACTTACCAAAATATGAAAAGGCAAGCGGTGTTTCTGGCAATCTGTCAAGCGTCGGTTCAGATACCTTAGCTAACTTAATGACCTTATGGGCAGAAGGCTTTAAGCGTAACTATCCGAATATCAATATTCAGATTCAAGCTGCGGGTTCTTCAACTGCGCCACCAGCACTCACTGAAGGCACCGCAAATATCGGCCCGATGAGCCGCAAAATGAAAGACAAAGAAATCGGCGCTTTCGAAAAACACTTCGGTTATAAGCCAACGGCCATTCCTGTTGCGATTGATGCATTAGCTGTTTTCGTACACAAAGATAACCCGATCAAAGGTATGACCATCGCTGAAGTCGATGCTGTTTTCTCATCAACGCGTAAATGTGGTTTTGATAAAGACGTAAATAACTGGGGTGACTTAGGTCTTTCTGGCAACTTGTCTAAGCAAACAATCCAGCTTTACGGACGTAACTCAGTATCAGGTACATACGGCTACTTTAAAAAAGTATCACTATGTAAAGGTGACTTTAAAAATAATGTAAATGAACAGCCGGGTTCTGCTTCTGTAGTACAGAGTGTGTCTGAGTCAATTAACAGTATTGGTTACTCGGGCATTGGTTATAAAACGGCTTCTGTCAGAGCATTACCTTTAACGAAGAAAGCAGGTTCTGATTTCATTGCACCAACACCTGCAAATGCGGTTATTGGCGCCTACCCTCTTTCTCGTTTTTTGTATGTTTATATCAATAAAGCACCTAATAAAGCGCTCGCGCCTTTAGAAGCTGAATTTGTAAAATCGATTCTTTCACAACAAGGCCAGGAAGTAGTTGTTAAAGATGGTTATGTGCCCGTACCAGCAAAGGTCGCCGAAAAGACTTTAGTTGAATTAGGCCTTAAGTAATCCCTAACTGACATAAGCTATGTCGGCATCTAGGGAAGGATAAACAATTCTCCTCAACCACCTGAGGGGAATTTTTAGTATTAAATAGTTCGATTTACAAGATGATAAAACTATCCAAAGCACGCTTATCTGGATGATATGAATATGAATAAAGCAGCTGTATCAGAAGCACCAACACTGGACTTTAATAGCCCGAGACTGATGCGACATCGTAAGATCCGGAAGATGAAAGATAAGCTCGCCAGCATCTCCATTGGCATGGGTGGGAGTAGCGTCATACTGGCTATCTCGCTTATCTTCTTCTATCTGCTATATGAAATAATGCCCTTGTTTAAGTCGGCTGAAATGCAAGCTCTTGCCTCGTATTCAATTCCAGCAAAAGAAAGTGGCGAATCACTTTATTATGCCATCGAAGAACAAGCAGAAAAGGCATTTCGGGTCACAAAAAATGGCCAGGTCATTTTCTTTAACACCCAAGATGGCCGGCTTGATTCGACATACTCACTTCCTTTACCTGAAAATGTCGTGATTACCAGTTTTACCGCAGCATCACCCGCTAGCAGAACCTTACTGGCAGGCTTAAGCAATGGCCAAGTTGTTATTTTTAAGCATAGCTACCGCATTACTTACCCTAATGACAAGCGTGTCATCAGCCCATACCTTGAGTTTCCATTTGGGGAAAAGGCCATGGATATGGACTCTTCAGGCAGCCCAATCGTCTTTACCTCTCTCTCACTCACCGATGATGCGATTCTAATCGTCGGTGCAAATGATCAACATAAATTATTTTCAACACGCTTCTTAAAAGAAGAAAACTTTATGACGGGTGAGGTTAACCTAGAAGCTGAAGCTGTCGAAATGCCCAACCTTGATGGTCAACCCAACTATATTGTCGCTGAACCAGGTATGCGCTGGGTATTTGTTGCAACAAACAAAAACCAGATTAATGTATTTGACCTCGCGGATAATGAAGCCCATATACACAGCACAGTAAAGCTGAATGGGAATGAAAATATTATTGGCATGCAGCTTTTGCTTGGAGGTAGCTCGATTCTTGTTTCAAGCAGCTCTGGAGACGTTTCCCAGTGGTTTATGGTACGGGACAAGCAAAATGATTATTCATTACAACGCATCAGAGACTTTTCAATTCATGATGGCTCGAATAACAAGGCCAAGATCACTCATTTAGAAATTGAGCACAGACGAAAGGGCTTTTCAGTCAGTGACTCTGAAGGCAATGTGTCACTCTTTAACTCAACCTCTCATACCAAGGTATTAACACAAAAGATTGCTGATTCCCCTATCATACTTGGCGCTATGGCGCCTCGTGCTAATTACTCTCTTTTCGAAACCACCGATGGCCAACTTCACTTCTGGCATATTGATAATGAACATCCAGAAATCTCATTCTCTGCACTTTGGCAAGAAGTTTGGTATGAAGGTTATAGTGAACCAGACTATATTTGGCAGTCATCCGCAGCAAATAATGATTTTGAACCCAAGTACAGCTTATCGCCTCTTGCATTCGGTACACTCAAAGCCGCATTTTATGCCATGCTGGTTGCCACACCCTTGGCGATTTGTGGCGCACTGTATACCGCCTATTTCATGGCACCCGCATTAAGACGAAAAGTGAAACCTTCTATTGAATTAATGGAGGCATTGCCAACCGTTATTTTGGGTTTCTTGGCCGGTTTATTCTTTGCACCGTTTATGGAAGCGCACCTCCCCGGCATTTTTACCTGGCTGTTAATCACACCGCTTGCATTAGTGGCATTTGGCTTTATGTGGGTGAATTTACCTGAGCGAATTCGTCACGCCATTCCAGATGGCTGGGATCCGGTTCTGTTAATCCCCGTCATTATCCTCACAACATGGTTTAGCATGGAAATCAGCCCCGTGATGGAAGTTGCCTTCTTTGGTGGCGATATGCGTTCATGGTTAACAAACGATATGGGTATCGATTTCGACCAGCGTAATGCCTTAGTCGTAGGTGCCGCCATGGGCTTCGCCGTTATTCCAACCATTTTCTCAATTACCGAAGATGCCATTTTCAGCGTCCCTAAACATTTGAGTTACGGCTCACTTGCATTGGGTGCAACTCAATGGCAAACCATGATACGGGTTATTTTACCGACAGCGAGTCCTGGTATTTTTTCAGCTGTCATGATCGGTATGGGACGCGCAGTCGGTGAAACGATGATCGTCCTCATGGCAACAGGTAATACCCCCATCATGGACATTAATATATTCGAAGGTATGCGAACTCTTTCAGCCAATATCGCTGTTGAGATGCCCGAATCCGAAGTGGGCGGCACCCACTTTAGAATTCTATTCCTAGCCGCCTTTGTACTATTTATCTTTACCTTTGTCGTCAACACAGTGGCTGAATATGTTCGTCAGAGCCTACGCTCTAAATATAGCGTTATTTAAGGATCACATCATGAGAGTACCTTTTAAAAAATGGTTTAAAGATGGCGACCCATGGGTTTGGCTAAACGCAGGCGCTGTAGCGATAAGTTTGCTGATGGTTTTCAGCCTGTTGTTTCTTATTGCATCGCGAGGCCTTGTGCATTTCTGGGCTCACGATGTACTTGAAGCTGAATTAATCGTCGAAGGCACAAAAAATAAAGTTGTCATGGGCGAGATGGTCGATACCGAAAGTGTTCCGGCAATCCAATTAAAAGAAGCAGGCTACCCGGTTCCAGATAATGTCGAATTTATGGACAGACACCTCTTAAAAATGGGCAACAGAGATGTCCATGGTAGTGATTTTAGATGGCTGCTGGATAGCATATTGGTTAACCGACATTACCCAGAAAATGTTATTACCCTAGAAAGAAGAGAATGGGGCAACTTCTATGGTTACCTTGTTAATGTTAAAGAAAATAGCCAGATTGTAGAGTCTGGTGATGCTGCATGGGACGCTTTTAGCCAAAGAATAGACCGTTCGCTAGAGATTCATGAGGCGATTCATGAAATAGAGAAAACTGAAATTGGTCATATTAATAGTCAAATGGAACGGCTCCGTCTTAAACAACGATCTTATGAATTAAATGACGCACTCAGCCCAGAAATACTAGCAGACTTAAATGCTCAGCGCTCAGTACTGGATGGCGAGTATGCAGACCTTCAACAACGACTCATTGATTTATACACCGAAATTAATCGAGATGCTGCCACTATGCGCACGGCCGATGGGCATGTTATTGAAGTCAAGTTATCGCAGATTGTCAGAGCGTTTCAGCCCAATAAAATGACCATTGGCGAGAAAATGAGCTTCTATGTTGAAAAGTTAATCGAGTTTGTTACAGAAGATCCGCGTGAGGCAAATACCGAAGGTGGTATCTTCCCAGCGATTTTCGGTACCGTATTAATGGTCATCGTGATGTCGATTATGGTGACACCATTGGGTGTGATTGCCGCAGTATACTTACGAGAATACGCTCATCAAGGTGCCTTTACTCGAATACTGCGTATAGCCGTTAATAACTTGGCTGGCGTTCCTTCAATTGTATATGGCGTATTTGGCTTAGGGTTTTTCATCTACTTTGTCGGTTCTGGTATCGATCAGGCATTCTTTCCAGAAGCCCTTCCTGCCCCAACCTTTGGTACAGGAGGTATGTTATGGGCATCTATTACACTGGCTATTTTGACACTACCAGTGGTCATTGTGGCGACAGAAGAAGGGCTTTCTCGCATACCACGCTCTATTCGTGAAGGTAGTCTGGCCTTAGGCGCCACAAAAGCGGAAACCCTATGGCGCGTTGTTCTGCCAATGGCAAGCCCAGCGATGATGACCGGCGTTATCTTAGCCATTGCACGTGCAGCAGGTGAAGTAGCGCCCTTAATGTTAGTTGGTGTCGTTAAGTTAGCGCCCTCTTTACCTTTAGATGGAAACTACCCATACCTTCACCTTGACCAAAAATTTATGCACTTAGGCTTTCATATTTACGATGTTGGCTTCCAAAGCCCTAACGTTGAAGCCGCACGGCCTTTGGTTTATGCCACCTCGTTCTTACTAGTCGTGGTCATTGCCCTGCTGAACTTAAGCGCTGTTGCCATTCGTAACAGGCTACGAGAACGTTATAAAGCGCTAGAAGTTTAAACTAGCATTAAATAGACATTAAACGTTTTGAAATTTATCTGGCTAAAGTAGCCACACAACTAAAGAGATATGGTGATGCAAAACGAAAAACTAGATTCGACCAGCACAAATGAAGTGGCAACCAAGCCAAAAGGTCATGCTATCGATATTAGCTCGATGAGAAGACCATCCACTGGTTTAAGCTTAAAAGATGAAAAGATCGCCATAGAAGTTGAAGATTTGCGCCTATCTTATGGCGAAAAAGAAGCGCTTCACGGTATTAATATGCACATACCAGAAAACAGAGTCACGGCATTCATCGGCCCTTCAGGTTGCGGTAAATCTACTCTTTTACGTTGTTTTAACCGTATGAACGACTTAGTGGATGGCTGTTCTATTACAGGAAAAATTCTTCATGAAGGCTTAGATATTTACCAGCGTAATGTTGAAGTAGCCGAATTAAGAAGACGCGTCGGCATGGTGTTTCAAAAACCAAACCCTTTCCCTAAAAGTATTTATGAAAATGTCGCTTATGGCTTACGTATTCAGGGTATTAATAATAAACGAATCCTGGACGAGACAGTCGAGTGGTCATTGCGTTCAGCCGCTATTTGGGACGAAGTAAAAGACCGATTAAACGATAGTGCTTTAGGCTTATCGGGTGGTCAGCAGCAGCGTTTAGTGATTGCCCGTACCGTGGCGGTTAAACCTGAAGTCTTGTTGTTGGATGAACCGGCATCGGCGCTAGACCCCTTATCGACCTTAAAAATTGAAGAACTGATTCATCAGCTAAAAGATGATTACACAATCATTATTGTAACCCACAACATGCAACAAGCAGCGCGCGTATCCGACTATACAGCCTTTATGTATATGGGTGATCTCATTGAATTTGGTAATACAGACACTTTATTTACCAATCCCAAACACAAACAAACAGAAGACTATATTACGGGGCGTTATGGTTAAGCTCTAGGTAAAAAAACAATTTCAACTGCATCACTAATCTCAACAGATTGAGGCCATTATGGACAACATGAAAGAAAGCCACAGCAAACATATTTCACAACAATTTAATCAAGACTTAGCTGACGTGCGTAATCAGCTTTTAAATATGGGTGGCGTCGTAGAGAAGCAGGTCGCTGATGCGGTTGAAGCACTTATTTCAGACAATACTGAGCTCGCTGAAATCGTTCGCGATAAAGATCAAGAAGTTGATTTGATGGAACAAATGATTGATGAAGATTCCACTCAACTGATTGCTCGTAGACAACCGGCCGCCAGCGATTTACGCCTGGTTATTTCGATTATTAAAATGGTCGCGGATCTCGAACGAATTGGTGATGAAGCTTCGAAAATAGCCAAACTGGCTATTCGTCTATCTGAAGAAGGCAAAGCGCCTCGTGGTTATGTTGAAATACGCCATATTTCTGAGCATGTTGGCAAAATGGTGAATACCGCGTTAGATGCGTTTGCACGTTTTGATGTTGAGCTTGCACTACACATTATTAGAGAAGACCATGCCGTAGATACAGAATACAAATCGGCCATGCGCTCACTCATGACGTTTATGATGGAAGACCCGCGCAGCATTTCACAAATTCACAACGTTATGTGGGTGCTAAGAGCATTAGAACGTATTGGAGATCACGCCTGTAATTTAGCTGAGCATGTCATTTATATTGTCAAAGGAAAAGATATAAGACATATGCCGATCAAAGATGCGCAGAACATTGTCGATAATAGTTAAACCTTGGCTTAGTGCCTGAGCACAATAGATACTATTATATCTAAAAGCCTAATAAATAGACTATAATAGACACTATTATATCTATTTTGGTTTAGACTATGTCTCAATTTTTGTTACTTGATGATACCGATGTGCAGCAGGCTTTTGCTGCGCATCTACGCCAATTGCGCGAACAGACAAAACTTTCGCGGGAAGCGCTTGCACAGCGCAGTAGTGTCCCGGCATCGACCATCAAAAAGTTTGAATTAACAGGACAAATCTCATTTCGACAATTATTACTCCTTTGGCAATCTTTAGATGATCTCAAACGTTTATATGAACTGACACAAGCCCCCAAACGAGACTCAAACCTGCCCACCTCGATTGAAGAGGTATTAAAAGATGGCTTTTAAACCCATTCAAAAACTGAGTGTTACCCGAACTTTATCCACAGGTGAAGCGGTGTCACTTGGGGTCTTAGCGCAAAACCATCAAGGTGTGTTCTTCCAATACGCTGCCGACTACCTCAAGCAATTTGGCAATCTATCGCCCTTTACACTGCTAGCCACAACAGCTTTGCAAGCCGCCCCCAAAGAACCCCATTCAGGCTTACATGGCGTATTTACTGATAGCCTGCCCGATGGCTGGGGCTTGTTATTGCAAGACCGTATTTTTCGTCAGAATGGCATTTTACCGGCACACGTCACCACAATGGATCGACTTGCGTTTGTGGGCAATAGAGGCATGGGAGCGCTAAGCTTTTCCCCCGAATCGGATTATCAGCCAACAAACCTTGATGATATTGATTTGGCGACTCTCGGCTTACAAGCACAAGCTCTGTTTGATGGACAAACCGAAGATATACTTTCTGCATTAGTCGCTGCGGGTAGCTCAGGCGGTGCGCGCCCTAAAGCTCAGCTGTTTTTCGCGCCCGACAAGCCTCAGCAATGTCGAACCCAGGCAAAATCTGGCGATGAAGCTTGGCTGGTAAAGTTTACCTCTCAAAATTTGGCGCTTGGTCATGAAGAAGGCCTGTGTGAGGCAGCCTATTTACACTTAGCGCAAATGGCTAACTTACAGCCTCCCACATGGCAATTATTAGATGCCCCCGCCAAAAGTGGCGCTCGTGCCTGGCTAGCGGTAAAACGTTTTGATTGGGTCAATAACGCCAAAAAAGAAACCAATAAACCTGGTCGATTACATATGCACAGCGCCTGTGGTTTGTTAGATGCCGACTTCCGTACCCCTAGCTTGGATTATCAAGACCTGATCAAAGCCAGCCGACAACTATGTAAGTCCCCCACTGCCGGACAGCTTCAATTTCGCCGCGCGATATTCAACTTATTTGCCTGCAATCAAGATGATCACAGCAAAAACTGGGCTTTCTTACAGGATGATAAGGGCCAATGGCAACCTGCTCCATTTTACGACGCCACTTTCAGTCCACACCCGTTCAATGAGCACAGCACAGCATTTGTAGGTCATGGCAAACAACCGCCCCTGAAAGCCATTCAGGCACTGGCAGGCAATGCAGGCTTTGCTAATTGGACACTCGCACAGCAGCATATTCAAGGAATCGTAGATGTGATCTCAAACTTTGCTGATGTTGCCAAAAATTATGGCGTACAAAAAAGTACCGTAAAAGCAATTGTGAAAACTTTAGATAGTTGTCGTGATGCTAATAAGGGTTTGTTGTGAATTAATACCCAATGCAACCACAATATAGTATTAGTCGAATAGCCATTACCGTGAAAGGAAACTTATGCATCAAATTGGAATTTACGAGCAGCTAATCACACAACTGCTCGAAAAACGGCTTAATCGTGATCGATTTTATGTTGGTAAGCGCACCTTAAGTAGCACCGAGGCATCCGTTTGGTTATCACGCTTCCTAAGCAAAATTCTAGAATTTGCCATTAGCTCTGTTCCTTCTGGTGATGAACAATTACAAAATCAAATTACATTATCGAACCAACTATTACTTTGGTTAAAAGACCATATTAAAGATAGTGATTTTATCGAAGAAAATCTGCTTGATAGCCAAGGTAAAATTCTGACAGCACTTTATGAGTTTGAAAATCCAGTAGCGGCTAACTTAAAACAATATGTCGAAGACATCTTCCCCTTAACTGGGCTAACACAAAGTGAGCTTTTCTGCGGAAGCAATGCAGGGCTATCTTTAGAATCAGAGCTTAAGCGGGAGATTTTATCTTCCGATAAAATTTATTGGCTAGTCTCTTTTATAAAATGGACAGGAATACGTATTTTTCGGAAAGAGCTGGAAGCGTTTACCCAAAGCGGCCGAGAGCTGAAGATCATCACCACCTCTTATATGGGCGCAACAGATGCCAAAGCGGTTGAGTATCTTGCCGGCCTACAAAACACCCAAATAAAACTTAGCTATAACACTCAACGCGAGCGACTCCATGCAAAAAGCTATCTGTTTTTGCGTGATACCAGCTACCACACAGGTTATATCGGATCATCAAATTTATCCCATTCTGCCTTAACCAATGGCTTAGAGTGGAACCTGAAAATCACATCTCAAGAAATACCCCATATCATTAATAAGTCACTAAGCACATTTGAGACTTATTGGGCATCGAATGAGTTCGAGCTATTTGATAAAAATACCGATAGTTCTGAGAAATTGAAACGTGCATTAAAGAACGCCAAAGGCTTTAGTGAAAAAAGTAACCCGCACTTCTTTGATATATCGCCTTTCCCTCACCAAAAAGAAATTCTAGAACAGCTTGCGGTTGAACGAGATGTTCATCAACGGTTCCGAAACCTTGTGGTGGCAGCAACTGGCACAGGTAAGACCTTAATATCAGCATTTGATTTTGCTCGCTTTTTAAAGACAAAACCCAATGCGACATTTTTATTTGTTGCCCACCGAGAAGAGATTTTAAAACAAGCCCATGCGGCTTACCAAGGTGTATTAAAGAATGGGTCATTTGGTGAAATTTGGGTCGGAAACTATAGCCCAGATCATTATCGACAACTATTTGTGTCGATCCAAACACTGAATAATCAGTTAGAAAAGCTCAAGCTAAACCCAGATTATTATGACTACATCATCATTGATGAAGTGCATCATATTGCTGCAAAGAGTTATCGAGCTGTACTCAACTATTTTACACCTAGCCTTTTATTGGGTCTCACCGCAACACCTGAGCGTCAAGATGGTAGTGATATTTTAAGCGACTTTAGTGGTGTTATTGCAGCAGAAATTCGTTTGCCTGAGGCAATTAACCGTCGCCATCTTTGTCCGTTCCAATATTTTGGTGTAGACGATGATACTGACCTGCGCTCTATCAGTTGGAGCCGCGGTCGCTACGACATTGCTCAGCTTACAAACTTATATACGCAAAATCAGAATCGAGTCGATAAGATTCTGCGTAGCTTAAATGAAATCATCACTGACATTCGAAGCATGAAGGCTTTAGCCTTTTGTGTAAGCCGTGAACATGCAACTTACATGTGCCAGCAATTTTTGCTCAAAGGTATTAAAGCGGATATATTGACTAGCGACAACAGCAGTGAACGCCAGCAGAAACAACAGGCAATTCGATCTGGCAATATCAATATATTATGTGTTGTTGATATTTTTAACGAAGGTGTCGACATTCCAGAAGTAGATACACTTTTATTTTTAAGGCCGACTGAAAGCTTAACTATATTTTTACAACAACTTGGCCGTGGTTTGCGTTTAGCAGATGGCAAAGAGTGCTGCACCGTTTTAGACTTCGTTGGAAACTCACGACCAGAATACGACTTTGCTAATAAATTTCGAGCGTTAATTGGTAAAAGTAATCGCGCAATTTCAGATGAAGTAAAACAAGGTTTTCCACATGCGCCACTCGGTTGTCGTATTGAATTAAGCAAGCGCACCCAAGAAATGGTGCTTAGCCATATTCGACAAGCGACATTGACACTTAAGCGACTTGTACAATTGATTCGCAAATTTCCTCAAGACTCATCATTACCACTGAGTCTGAGTAATTTTCTAACATTTCACCCCGAAATAAATATTAATGAACTCTATAAGCGCGGAAGTTGGTCAGAGCTTGTCATGCAAGCTAACGATGAAGTAAGAGAAGATACACACAATAAAGACTCGCTAACAATAATCAAAAGTGCCATTAAAAATCGTATTTTGACCTGTGATGATCACCATTATTTACTGTTCTTAAAACAATTGTGCCAGCAACGGTTTATTTGGGCTGGGAACGATGAACGCTTAGCATTAATGTGTCATTACGATTTTAGACAAAAAACGGGGAAAGCTTGCGGCTTTAATAGTTTAGCGCAAAGTCTTGAATCGCTTAAACAACTAGATTTATACAAAGAATTATCTGACGTATTGAACTATCAGCTTAGCCAAACAAAGCATGATCAGCCTCCCATGCTGAAACTACCAGAAGTGCCTTTAAGGCTCCATGCACGATACGCACGAGAGCAAATTCTAGTCGGCTTTGGTGCAAGCACATTTGAGCACCAACCACCTTCCCGAGAAGGCCTATTCACGATTAAAGAACAAAATATTGAACTGTTCTTTGTCACGTTAAATAAAAATGAAAAACAGTTCTCACCCACCACGATGTATCACGACTACGCCATTAACGAACATTTATTTCATTGGCAGTCGCAAAACAGTGCAAGGCCTGACAAGGGTCGAGGTAAAGACTATATTCAGCATAAAAAGATTGGAAAGCGCCTATTTTTATTTGTGCGAGAACAAACCAAAGACGAATATGGGCGAACTATGGGCTTTGTCAATTTTGGTGAAGTAAAGTATGTATCACATACAAAGTCACAACCTATGAATATTACATGGAAGCTGAACACCCCCATGCCTAACTTTATGTGGCATCAAGCTGCAAAATTAGCAGTGGGTTAAAATATCATAATATCCTTAGTAACAAATATGTCCACAGAGCACTTATATGTGCAAGAAGCAGCACGCATTCCAACTTACGGCATGCAGCAAGTACTTTATCCTGATTTGACTATGACGATAGCGCTTGGTGATTCTACTAATCGAGAAGCGCGCTATTTTGAGCAGTATCGGGATAATAGCCTTAGCTTTTATCACACACCGACAGAAACATTTACGTTAAAGTTTCAGCCACATATCGCCCAAGAAATTAGATTTTTAGCGCTTATTCCTAACCACCTTGATGCTGAGCCTTTATCAAAAGTATGGCCGGTTCGAAGCGTAACGCAGAGCCCTCGTGACCAAATAGACACCACCAAAACTGGAAAACATAGCAGCTCAAAAAGATCATATTTTGTATTCGAGTTAGGTCAACCATTAACACTGCCAACTAACATTGCTTATAAACCCGACGGGACATTTCGTTATTCAATGAAACTCACCACCTTGAATAAACTAGAAAGTGTAAAAGTGTTTAGTGATATTGAAATGGTTTATAAAGAAGCGCTAGTTTAATGAACAACATTGCGTTTTGATCTGGTAAATAAAATTAACTGGCACTTAACAAAGCCACACAGATGAAAGGATAAATGGATAAAATCAAACCTTGGCAATCAATGTTCGACCAGCTAGCTTTACTCAAGGCCCGTGGTTTGCTTATTGATAATGAACCTGCTGCACTAAATTATCTTTCCCGTATTGGCTATTACCGTTTAAGTGGCTACTGGTATCCTCTACGTGAAATAGATGCCACTACCTCTTTGCAGCAAAATCGCCCCGTGCGCTTCGATCACTTTGTACTTAATAGTCATTTTGAAGATGTGGTTAAGCTGTATATCTTCGATAAAAAGTTGCGACTGCTGGCACTTGCGTGATTATCCAGTTCCGAAAAATGATATTTTAACGCTGAAAGATTTTGGCGTGTGTAACAATTGGGAACATTGGCTACTGCGAAGCCAGAAATGAGAACCGACGCGTACAAAATGCAGAGGCGTCGGTCATATTGCTGAAAAGTTTAAGTCTGAATTTTGTCAACAAGCAGTAATATCAGCAACAACATTTTCATCTTCCTCGAAGCTAGGTATAACATGAGCGCACCTTTCCTTGGCCCACTTTTGTGAGACCAACTCGTGAAAATGATAATCAAGTTAATCAAGTCCACATAACATTACTCTTTACGTCGTGTTATGTAGACCAAATAATTGCTTACCTCGCCCTTAAGGTCTACAATATATTACTTAATTAGTTATTATATGTACACCTCTTATGACAAAAACCGACAAGCTACTCAGTATTTTAGCGAAAGCTGTAAAGGCAGGCGGCGGCATTCATAGCGCTTCAGAACTGGCATTTATGTTGGGTGAGCCCTGCAACCCTGCCTTTATTAAATTTTTGGCAGATAGGGTTAGAAAAGGCCAACTTAGAAGAATCGTCAAAGGCTTGTACGAAAGCGTACTTACGCCGCCAGCCCCCGAAACAGCGCTTTATAAAACCATCAAAAAGCTGCGTAGCGGTGTACTCAATTACATTAGCCTAGAAAGTCAGCTAAGTCATACCGGTGACATTTCACAAGTTGTTATAGATAGGGTAACCGTCGTCACCAAAGGGCGAAGTGGTCATTTTGATACGCCCTATGGAGTGATTGAATTTACTCATACTAAAAAGCCAATCGAGCTCATTGCCCCGAATTTGTACTATGACCCTGACATAAAAATGTATCGGGCAAATACCGAGCAAGCGATTACCGACCTGAAACACTGTCAGCGCAACCTACACATGCTAGACCTGTAAATATGAAGAGAATGACATGCTAAAACAACAACTTCGCCAAATAGTTCAAGCAAATTCAGACTATGCTGCGATCACGCCTGTGATAGAAAAAGAAATCCTGCATCATGACATTATGGATGTGCTGATAAAGCAGGGCGCCCTGCAGCGACTCACCTTTATCGGTGGCACGTCTCTTCGCATGTGTTACAACAGCGCACGCTTATCGGAAGACCTTGATTTTAATGGCGGCCATGATTTCAAACCTACCAAGTTTGATGGTTTGGAGTCTGAGATACAAAAGTATCTTCAGAAGAAATACGAAACCGAGGTATGGGTAAACAAGCCGTCAGATAAGAAACAGGGTGATACAGTGTCGTGGAAAATTAGCATTGTGAAAGAAGCTAACCGCCCAGACTTACCAAGGCAAAAAATGCACATTGATGTCTGTGCTATTCCATCATTCGATATTGTAAAGCGCCCTTTGCTGAATCACTACAATATTGTTGTGCCAACTGAAGGCATCCTCGTTCCAGTGCAATCGCTACAAGAAACACTAGCAGATAAACTCATCGCATTAGCCTATCGTGCAAGGCGAATAAAGCCGCGTGATCTTTGGGATATTGTCTGGATTAAACAGCGAGGTGTTAGCTTGTCAAAAGCACTTGTTGAACAGAAATTAGCAGCTAGAAACAAGCAAACAGAAGACTTTCGCCAAGCGCTTACGCTTCAACTCGCGAATCTGATGCAAGAAGATGAAGTACGTCATGATTTTAATATGGAAATGAGCCGCTTTATCCCTAAACAGATCAAAGAAAGAACCGTCGATAACCCTGAATATTGGGCCTATGTGCAGACAGAAGTGAACGACATAGCATCTGAGCTGCTAAATGACAATACACCAAGGAACCAATTTGATATGGGCTTGTGAAGACCTTTTTTCAAGAACAAAATTGGTTAGAGAACAAGGCACCGTCTACCCATCATATGGCTGATCAAATGCAATACACCAACGCTGATAAGGGTCTGAAAATTTGACTCTTTTAACGCTAAATTTGTCAGCTTTGTAAGGCCAGTACTTTTTAGCGTGCCCCTTAAGCCACTCTACCATTTCCTCATATTCATCATTTTCTGGATCGCTGAGAATATCAAGCAGATTTTGATAGGAAGCTCCCACCCAGCAATGATATTTTCATTTTCATCGAAGCCTGGAATACCTATGTGCGCGCCTTTTGTTGGTCCACTTTTATGTGGAACAAATTCGTGTAAATGATAATCAAGCCAACCCATAGCATCTTGAATTGCCACATGCAGTTCCCAAAAATTGTAGATTTCAGGAACATCAATCTCACGCCAGATTTCAGGCTCTATACCCTGTAAGGCGATTTTAAATCGGAAGATTTTTGAGCTTGAATAGTTCACTTTTGCCTCTGCAATTTTCACATTGAAGCATTGTAGTCATTTATTCAAAAGAACCTGCTAAATCATGGAATTTAGTAGAACGTCTAGTTGCTACAGCATTTTGAGATCACGATGTGGCCACATTGTCATTGAATTGGCTCTGCGAGTTCAGAATCGACCTTACCAAGGGATATGTAATCTAAGTTCCACTTTATAAAATGAGAATTATTTAATTGCTCAATTGTAAGGTTACTTTCTGAAATAAATTTCGCTTGATTTAACACAATGCCTTCAGCCTTTTTAAATAATTCAGAAACTTTAGTCAAAAATGATTCAAACGTTGAACTCTCATTATCTTCCTCATTACACATTTCACTGTAGTTATGATTAGATAATGTATAGAAGATTGAAATCTTGTAAGGGGTTTCCTCACCAAGGTCTTTTGTTGGCTCATCAATAAACAAATAAACCGAACGACATAGCTTACCCACCCCCTTTCCGTAGAGTGTTTTTAGTTTATTCCTTAAATTACCAACTCTCCTATCAAATTTGTCAGGCAAAGCACTTGCGATATACCTATTTGACATCCACCTCTTAATATCTGTTCTATTAGTTTCTGACAAAGCAAAGTTGCACACATTAGATTTCTCTAATTCTTTGCGGGAGATGAACCCTCTATAGTTTTGGTTAAACCTATACGTCAAACCAGAGAAACTACAGGTTATATCAAATAGCCTTGGATTTTTACCATACATATTGTTCGCTAAGCACTCTTCAACCATATGACCAAGAATATATTCTAAATTTTCTTCAACAATATAGCTTGGGTGAAGCAAAGAGCATGGATGAGAAAGTATAAGATATACTCCGCTTGTATCTTGATGATCAGCCCTAATCGCTGAATACAAACTTGGAGCTGACTGGGCATTAAAGGCCGTACATTGATCCCAGCCTATTTCTAATGCTTTTGCTTTGTCAAATTCCACCTCAAGAAATTCCCAACATATTATTTAAGCCCTTCGTATCAGCCTGCTTCCTTAAACTAATGTTGATCTTTGTTGATAGCTCAATAAAGTCGTCCCTTACTAAAAACTCTTGTACAAGCAGGTTATTAACTTCTTGGGCTAACGGATCAAGGGGGTTCCTTAGCCATTCCCCAAACAACATTTGGTTCTTTTCTTTAACCAAAGATAGGGCGAAACTTAATTTATTAAATCGATCTTGAGTTTTACTTCTAACCTTTTTCAATGGTGTATTTAAATCATGCCACTTATAGACTGAAGAACGAGTTGTATTCATTAACGCACTATATTGAGTAACACTTAACCCCAAAGATTCTTGCAAGAACTTACTCTGCTTCTGAAACTCCCTTTCTCCACTTCCATTGAATGTTGACCCTTCATCTATTTCAGTCTTCAGCGCAGCTGAAAATATGTATTTTGACTTTGACATTCTATCTGTTGATTCTGAAGCAAATGCCCCCCCTGTCCCCATAAAAGCACATAACAGAACAGCTGGGACGGTTAATATTATTGATGTTGTTTCGGAGTTATTACAATTAGAAGCCATTTACTTACCCCATTTTTCCAAAGCATAATCAGTCACAGATTCAAAAAATATATTCGAAGAGTACACATGAAGCCACCTAAGAGTTTCATATACATTAACTTCTTTTGAATCCATCAATTTTTTATAAATAACAGTGTGATCGGTATCGATAAGCGCAGAAACATCTGGGTTAGGAGTAAATAAATCCAACATCTCGTTATTAGTATTTAGTGCTTTCATCGGTTCTAAAATAGCAGATAAATCTTCTGGAACGGCCCTTAAATTTCGACCAGAAATGGGCCTTAAATATAGAATAGAACCTTTCTCTGACTGATAAGCATATTGACTCCTTGCCTCCAGTGATTTTAAATTTTCAGAATCATGATTAGGGGATAAAATACTTCCTTTAAGATACTGATCTAATGTTTCCCCAGCATTAATAGTAATATTATCTATATAACGAATACTTATAGATTTAACAAATTGCTGTTCAGTGATTTTTTGATATATGTTGTAAGCAACTTTAACTATTTCAATGTAACTATCAAAATTTTTATAGTTTCTTGTATAAACAAAAAGTTGCCCGCCTATGATGACTATTCCATGCTCTTGCTCAATATCAATAAAGTGATGTTGCTTCGTTTCTTGTTGGTTTATCTGTAATCCATTTTGAACATTAATTTGAAGGTCATTTGTTATATGCGGCAGATAATGAGGAAAACCATTCTTTCTGAATTCGTCCTGTACATCGCCTAAATACTTATTTTCAAAGTTTAATAAGTCACCACAATCAATCTTACAGATGACTAATTTAATAGGTGCAGATTTCAATTTATGCTTGCGGACTGAGTTTTTCACATTAATTCCAAGACAAGGAGGGATGATGTATAGTTTACAAACTATACATCTATTTTTTGATTATTAAAAGAAATGCTGATGGCCAATTTCGTATGAGAACAAAAGGTTTTATACAAAAACTAAGAAATTAACTTAAGTAAACCAATTCAATCATTAAGATTAAATTTCAACGCACAATAATAAGCATTACCTCTACAACTCCTGCATCAGGAGCAGGAATTATATGGACTTTGTGAAGGCATGAGCTAACTCGAAAAGTCACTCTATATTCTGTACCTGCTCACGCATCTGCTCGATCAAGACTTTCAAATCGACAGCAGCTTTCGTCGTATCAGTGACAATAGATTTCGAAGATAAGGTATTGGCTTCTCGATTTAGCTCTTGCATCAGAAAGTCCAAGCGCCTGCCAACAGGCTCTTTTTTCTTTAATACATTTCTGACTTCACAAATATGCGCGTCTAAACGATCTAATTCTTCGGCGACATCTGTTTTTTGGGCGAGTAATACCATTTCTTGTTCTAGTCTTTCGTTATTCAAGTCAATACCGGCATCTTCGAAACGCTTTAAAATTTGCTCTCGTTGTTTTTGTAAAATTTCGGGTAGCGCTTGTCGAACAGCAATAACAATTTGAGTCATTTCTTCTAATCGGGTATCAAATAAGGGCGCTAACTGGCTACCTTCCCTTAATCGATTTTCATGAAGGATTTTCAGGCAAGCCTCAAATGCATCGGCAGCACCTTTTACTAAAACTTGATGATCTTGGCTTTGGGTATCTATCACGCTAGGCCATTGGAGGAGTGCTAGTGGGTCAATCGTAGAAAGATTATCAAAGTGATTAGCCAAGGTGTCCTGGGCTGAACTTAAAGCGGTTAACACATTTTCGTTAATCTGTAGGTTTTGCGTTTGGGTAAACGCTGGCTGCCACTTCAACATGCCGTCGAGCTTTCCACGTGATAGGTATTTACGCATTAAAATGCGTAACTTAGGCTCGGCTTCTCTCAAATGATCAGGTAGTTTTATATTCGGCTCTAAATAGCGATGATTAACCGTTCGAATTTCCCACGTTAAACTACCGCCTGAAATTTCATGTTCGACTCGAGCAAATGCCGTCATGCTTTTTAGCATTGTTTTCTCCTAACAAGAATTTTTCTACAATTTATTCAAAGGGTGTAAATTCTACGCCTTAGCCACTTAGAAACCTACCCTTTAAATGCTAAACTCCTGCCCCTGTTGTTTTAGCACTGATAGTTTTAGCACTGATAGTTTTAGCACTGATAGTTTTACACCGATCGTTTTTACTCATATTTTATAGGATAAGCAAATGAGACCTAGTGGACGCCAACTTGACCAATCTCGCGATATTAAAATTACTCGCCAATTCACCAAACATGCTGAAGGCTCTGTGCTAGTCGAATTTGGTGATACCAAGGTCATTTGTACTGCCAGTATTGATGAAAAAACACCGCCCTTCCTGAAAGGTACGGGAAAAGGTTGGGTCACAGCTGAGTATGGCATGTTACCTCGTTCTACGGGTTCTCGTATGAACCGTGAAGCCGCGAGAGGCAAACAAACAGGTCGAACCATTGAGATACAACGCTTAATTGGCCGTTCTTTGCGCGCTGCTGTCGATATGAAAGCACTTGGTGAACGCTCAATCCAAATCGATTGTGATGTTATTCAAGCCGATGGTGGAACTCGAACTGCTTCTATTACTGGCGGTTGCGTTGCACTGGTCGATGCACTTCAAAGCCTGGTTGATTCCGGCAAGCTGAAAAGCCTGCCTCTTAAGCAAAAAGTTGCTGCTGTCTCTGTGGGTATATACAAAGGTACACCGGTGCTTGATCTAGACTACCCTGAAGATTCTGCAGCTGAAACAGATATGAACGTAGTGATGAACGATGCAGGTAAGTTTATTGAAGTCCAGGGAACAGCAGAAGAAGAGGCGTTTGATCAAGAAGAGTTTAATGCCATGCTTGATCTTGCTAAGAAAGGCTTGAAAGAGATTTTTGAATTACAAGAAGCGGCTTTAGCTAAATAGATATAAAGGGCAGACACACGGGCCTGCCCCTACACCTTAGATGGAATATTTAATGTCCATCAAACACAATATTTTGTAGGGGCGGACCTATGTGTCCACACTATCTCTTGTTTACATAAAAATATCGTAGTCCATCACCACGGGAGCATGATCAGAGAAACGGGTATCTTCATCAATAAAACCATCTTCAATCAAGTTTTTCATTAATTGCGTGGTGATTTGGTAATCAGTCCGCCAACCTGAATGTTTACGCCAGCCTTTTGCCCATTCTGGCCACCAGGTATATTGATTTTTTTGGACGTTAATTTGTCTGAACGCATCAATATAACCAAAGTCATCAAATACCGTATCGAACCATTCCCGCTCATGCGCTTTAAAGCCACTGACGTCTAGCTCGTGGTATTTTTTGCTGGCATCCATCACTAAGTGTGCTGAATTAAAACTTCCCGCAAAAATAAACTGGCGTCTTTTGCGAAGGGTTTTTTCCAGGTGCCCTAGAAAGGCGTCTTGAAAGGCGTCTTTGTCCGCTTGTTTTTCAGGCTTGCCTAATGCGCTTGGAGCAAGCATGGAAGCAACACTGACATTTTCAAAATCGGCCTGAATAAACCGACCTTCTGAATCCGCAGGGCCATAGGCAAAACCATACATGATGGCTTTTGGGAAATGTTTGGTATAAATCCCTACCCCCCCATCTTCTGGGTTTTCAGCATCGATAAAATATGCCTGATAGCCTTCGGGATGATATATTTCATCATCAAAGTCGTAAATCTTACCTTGTAGATCTTGAACACATACCACATCGGCATCGATTTCACGCATCCAATCAAAAAAACCAAGCTCAGCCGCCCGTTTTAAGCCGTTTACATTAATTGATACTACTCGCATAACTGCCTCTTCACTAATTTGCGTGGTATGATACTTGTTTCACATTTTTTGAAAAGAAAAACACTGTAATATTTGATAATTTAGGCGCAAGCAATGCTCGACAACTCTATTTTAAAGTCACACCAACGCGATTTTATTCGTTTCGCCATCCAAAAGAACGTCCTTAAGTTTGGTGAATTTACCCTGAAGTCAGGCCGAGTCAGCCCTTATTTTTTTAATGCGGGTTTATTCAATGATGGCTTATCCTTAGCGAATTTAGGCGCATTTTATGCGCAAACACTTGTTGATTCTGCCATACCTTACGATGTTCTGTTTGGTCCTGCTTACAAAGGTATTCCACTGGGCACGGCCACCGCCGTTAGCCTTTCATCACTTCATCAAAAAAATATTCCTTTCGCTTTTAATCGTAAAGAAGCAAAAAATCACGGCGAAGGTGGCACTTTAGTTGGCGCCCCCTTATCTGGCAAAGTCATGATAATTGACGATGTCATTACTGCAGGAACGGCCATACGTGAAGTCATTGATATTATTCAGGCTGCTGGTGCAGAACCTGCAGGTGTCATTATCGCTCTGGATCGCCAAGAAAAAGGTAAAGGTGAACTCTCTGCAATTCAGGAAGTCGAACGGGACTTCAATATTCCTGTACTTAGCATCGTTAACTTAACTCAAGTATTAGACTACATTCAGGATGATGCAAGTTTATCCCGGTATGCAGATGCAATTTCGCTGTATCGTTCACAGTACGGTATCGTTTAATCATTTCTGAACCCTTTACTCAACTACGGCATCTCGCTTGAAGACAGGTTAGATGCCGCTATCAATCAATAATGATAAGCCCACTAAAATGGTCACCATCTCAAAACAGCGCTTCACCAATTTATTGCCCTTCGCCAAAGAAAGGTGAGCCCCCAAATATCCCCCTAAAAGTGCACCGAGTACCAGCGGTAACACCCACTCCCACTTTACAGGTGACTGTGTTGCTAAGGTAATGGCTCCCATACCATTCCAGATCATGCCCACTAAAATCAAGGTATAGGCAACCGCTCTCTGGTAATCCAGACCGTACCACCTAACTAACCAAAGCGTTACAAACAAACCTGTTCCAGAGGTAATAGAACCATTTAATACCCCGATCAGAAATAAAACAAAACCACCGACCAACCATTGTAATGCAGAGAAGATTCTCGGCTTTGCATGAAGACCAAGCTCTGGCTGAAACCATGAATATAGACCCAAACCAATAGTCAGCGTGCCTAAGGCCATCTTTGCCAGATCATCCGGCACAGACAATATCATCAAGGCACCTAAAATGACGCCTGGCAGGCCAAATATCAAAATATGAACAGCAAACTTCCAACTGAGCCGTTTTTCTCTAATATGCCTAAATGTGGCTCCTACACCCAAGGCGACACTCGCCACCTTATGGGTCACTAAGGCAACAGAGAAACTAAGCCCCAGAAATAATAAGGCTGGGAATTGCAGCAAGCCAGCGCCTCCACCCGCCATCGCACTTAAACCATTTGCTATGATCGAAATGAAAAAAAGCAATATTTGTTCAAAAAAATAGTCCATATTTATCTGTATTTTCTTATATCAATACTGCCAGTAAGCTACTCACTAGCTTGTTTGAGTTAAGGCAATAAGTAGGCACGGCAAGAAGCTTGCATAAAGACCTATAACAGGCTCAATAAAATCAGCTATACTCAAGATATAATCTTAATTTTTAACGTTTTTGGTTACCTAGGATATCAATGAGCAGGCCGTTCAACTTATTACCTTCTTTTATCACCCACGCGATGCGGCGCAGTATACTTGATAGAACACTCTTTTTCGTGCTTTTATCATCAATTACTTTTTCATCTATTGCTGCTGGCATTGCAGGGCAGTTTTATCGCTATAAGAATGAACATAATCAACTTGTGTTAACACAGACATTACCGGCTAAATATGCAGAAAAAGGCTACGATATTCTAAATGAAAAAGGCCGCCTCATAAAAACGATTCCCCCTGCGCTAACCGCCGAGCAAATTACCCAGCGAGATGCGGCCATTGAGGCCGAAAGGCTTGCGCTGATTGAAAAACAAAAGCAAGACGCCATAGACGACGAGCTTAAAAAATTATATAGCCAGTCAAATGATGCCGTACGCGTACTGAATCGGCGAGTTCTTGATATCGAAGACATTATCAAGATCAAACGCACAACAATTAAAAACCTTGAATCCCAGGTCTTCGATGAAGAATCGCTTGCTGCCAAGCGTCAACGTAAAGGCTTATCTGTTGGTGATGACGCGCTAGCTAAGCTGAGCTCTCTAACACAAGAAATAGCGCATACTCGTGCAGATATTAAAGAGCTTTATCATGAATTGGATAGAGTCGTTATTGAGTTTGATAAGAAAATAAAGCGCTTAGAAGTCATCACCAAGCATAAAGCTACTGACTATCCTGATGTGCTCGAATCTATTGCAAATATACGCCAATCTATATCTATGGAGTAGTTGTCGCTATTTCACCCTGCGCATGCACATCAAGCCAAAGCTTAACACGCCGACTTAGTGTCTCATTAAACACTTCGCTGTTACTCATCGTTAGAAATAACTGCCTAAATGCCTGTACCCCAACCCTGTGCATAGCAAACTCTCTACTTTTCGCTTGCTCATTCGCTTCAGCATTACTCCGATTTATCACTTCCAGAATCGGAGTATTAAATGACTCTCCCAACCAATCCGTTAAATTTAATAAATAAGTATCATCGACCAAAGGCTCAATAAACACGAATGAAAAGCCGGGTGTCGCTAATTCATTCTGACGTGCTTTTATGTAATGAAGGGCAAGCACTACCGAATTCCGATGCGCGATGATGACAATATTCTGATAGTTCTTCGATTTAAGGTAGTCCAATGCCGTTTCTATATGGCTCAACGCTCTGACCTCATAAGGAATCTTGTTCTGATCCTGCGCCTGTGCAGCTGCCAAATTGATATCTACCGACTCGTCTGGATCTGGGCTTTCCTCGACATTTTCATTTATCGCTTGCGCATCTACTGCGGTGTCATTTGGGGCCATAGTTTTATCTTCTGGTGAACTTTCCTCTCGAGTACGTTGACCTGAATCCAAATTCATCTTCAAGTTATCACTCAATATCACTTGATCAAATACTTTTGCTGGCAAGCGTCTTTCAGGTAATTTAATTCGTGTGTCATCGGGCAAGCTAACAGAAAGCGTGAACCAGCCAGCTTCAGGTAATATTTGACGCAAAGGACGTATAATTTGAGGCCAATCGGCATGCTGCTCTTTATCATGTATGAGTAAAATAGCGCCCTGCTCTTTTGCAATAAGTGAAGGATGAGCAATCGCCAAGGTTTTCTGTGGTTGATCACTGTTGGGGTAACTTACGTCCAGCCAAACGATTTCATGCTCTTTTAGGGTGTCTGCAAGCGCAAGTTGTTTTTTTAATTCCGGGTCTAAATAAGCGGGTCTTTCACTATTTTGCGCTTGAATCGAAGTAGTTTCTTGCTCAGGTGCTGCATTCAAAGCGCCCATTAAGAAAAATAACACTAATACTAATACTCGTTTTTGCATACCGATGATCTACTCTTTATGAAGTACTTTGGAATGCACGTGATTCTGACTATTCCCACACGCCTGTGTCAGTTAGAATAGCTTAAATTTCAAGCACTGAGGACACTATGAGCCAATTTTTAATCGCCCCATCTATTTTATCTGCCGATTTTGCCCGTTTGGGAGAGGAAGTCGATAATGTTCTCGCTTCTGGCGCTGACATTGTCCATTTTGATGTAATGGACAATCACTATGTGCCCAATCTAACCATTGGCCCAATGGTGTGCGCAGCCTTACGTAAACATGGAGTGACTGCCCCCATTGATGCTCACCTAATGGTCAAGCCCGTTGATGATATGATAAAAAGTTTTATCGATGCTGGCGCAACCTATATTACCTTTCATCCTGAAGCGTCAGATCATATTGATCGCTCATTACAACTGATCAAAGATGGTGGCTGCAAAGCCGGTTTGGTATTTAATCCTGCTACACCTTTACACTATCTTGATCATGTCATGGATAAGATTGACATGGTGTTATTAATGTCAGTTAACCCAGGCTTTGGTGGCCAAAAGTTTATTCCTGCTACACTTGAAAAACTTAAGCAGGCCCGTACAAAAATTGATGCGTATGACAAAAATATTCGTCTTGAAGTTGATGGTGGTGTCACTGTTCAAAATATAGCTGAAATTGCAGCTGCTGGAGCAGACACCTTTGTTGCAGGTTCAGCTATATTTAATACCGACGACTATCAAACAACTATTTCAACAATGAGAGCAGAGCTAGCGAACGTTAGGGGGTAAGTTTTAACACTTACTTTTTCTACGACCGACACACAACCCAAGCAAAGCCAAACTCATCAACCCAAGTTGCCCTGGTTCATCGACACGCTGTACCGGCACATTAGGCATAGTTTGGCTGTAACGCTGACCCGCATTCAACTCACCAAATGATGACTGACCGCTGACCCAGGTAAAGTCTTCAGAGTCTGTGCCCGCGCCCGTTAATTGTAAGGAATAACCCACCGGTACACTGCCACCTTCTGTTAATCCGACATCTTGACTTGTGATACCCAAAGCCGCGCCTTCAGTTCCCGTCACAATACCTTCATAGCTAATAAATTGAACTAAGAAGCCAAGGTCATTGACCAACGCGATGCCATCATTCGGGCCATTTTGTAAACCTGATGACCCCGAAAATGACAGCGCTCCGAAACCAGCCACTTCATCATCTATCACACCCGATAAAGCCCAGGAAGAATATATTTTACCATTTGTTCCATTATAAAAATCTAAATACCAACCGTTTAGGTCTGAGCCAGCAAGCCCTGCTATTTCGACAAATTCGAATTTGTCGGCACCACTATTATCATAATGAAATTCGTTAACATATTGAGGAAGGGCTGAACTAAATTGGCTGATCGATAACAAACATAGCGAGCTAGTAATTAGACGAGGTAATTTTATAGAGGCGAGTTTAATACGAGAAAGCTTCATGCTAAATCCTTTTATTGAAGATAAAATAAACTGACGAATCAGTATTTATAAATAAACATCCGGTTTATTTGAAGTTGCTAATTTATTGGGAAATGCCTTAGCAACTTATCCAATATACTTAAATTCACTTAGGTTTTAAATCTTTGCGTTATTTTTTGTGAATCATCGATACTTATATGAGTCTAGAGATTGATTGCCTCTCTAGGCTGTTGTAATCTTTGAGCTAATTAAATTCTGAACAGGAAGCTCAGAATATTTACTAGCCCATTTCAAACAAGAGAGACTCTCAAGTGTCTACACTTTCTCACCGTGTGCAAAAATTGCCTGTTACTTTATGCTTTATCACGCATAAGGGTCGTTTTGCCTGTTCAACTCGTTGGCGTCACTAGCTTCAATTCTGCTTAATAATTTGGATGTATTGTCATCCTTGTGAAGTTTGCTATTCGAGATTTGGTATTTCTATGACACCTGAACACTTTTCATCCTTGGCCGCCCAAGGTTATAACCGTATTCCCGTTACCCGCGAAGTCTTAGCGGATTTAGATACACCCCTCAGTACTTATCTGAAACTGGCCGACGGTAAATATTCCTATTTGTTAGAATCTGTCCATGGTGGTGAAAAATGGGGCCGCTATTCTATTATTGGTTTACCTTGCCAACAGGTTTTAAAAATATCTGGTAAACATGCGCAACTAGAGCTAGATAATAAAGTTATCGAAGAGCATGATCTGGATGACCCTTTAGCCTTTGTTGAAACATTCCAAGCACGCTTCAAGGTACCTGAGCTGGAGGGTTTACCACGTTTTAATGGCGGACTTGTTGGCTATTTTGGATATGATACAGTGCGTTATATAGAACCCAAACTTGCTGATAACTGTCCACCGGACCCGCTAAACACGCCTGATATTTTATTAATGGTATCGGATCAGTTAGTGGTGTTTGATAATTTAAGCGGTAAATTAATGCTCATTTATCATGCTGATCCAAGTGTTGAAGATGCGTATCAATTAGCCCAATCGGTTCTGGATTTACTGGTGCACCGGCTTCGCAATACGGCTTCGATCAAGGCTGCTGAAAGTAAAACAGAGCAAAAGTCTGAGATTGAAGAAACTGATTTCATCTCTGGGTTTGCAGAAGAGAAATTCAAACGGGCTGTGGATTCCATTAAAGAATACGTCTTATCTGGCGACGTAATGCAAACCGTTATATCGCAGCGTATGTCGATTCCTTTTGAATCGAATCCTCTTGATTTATACCGCGCACTACGATGTTTGAATCCTTCACCTTATATGTACTTCTTAAATCTGGATGATTTTCATATTGTTGGATCATCACCCGAAATTTTAGCCCGTGTAGAACACGGTGAAGTCACTGTTCGGCCGATTGCCGGCACTCGTAAACGCGGTCTAAACGAAGCAGAAGATATCGCCTTGGAAGCAGATTTATTGGCAGATCCCAAAGAATGTGCCGAACATTTAATGCTGATCGACCTCGGACGAAATGATGCCGGTCGTGTCAGTGAAATTGGCTCTGTTAAGTTAACCGATAAAATGGTGATAGAACGCTATTCACATGTGATGCATATCGTTTCTAATGTCACTGGAACGTTAAAACCAAATACGACGCCTATTGATGTGTTACGTGCAACCTTCCCGGCAGGTACCTTAAGCGGCGCACCCAAAATTCGCGCGATGGAAATCATTGATGAGCTCGAACCCGTTAAGCGTGGTGTTTATGGTGGCGCTGTCGGTTATCTATCATGGAATGGCAATATGGACACTGCCATTGCGATTCGGACTGCCGTTATAAAAGACAAAGTGTTACATATTCAAGCTGGTGCCGGTGTGGTGGCTGACTCTGTTCCCCAAAGTGAATGGGATGAAACCATGAACAAGGGTCGAGCAATTTTCAGAGCTGTCGCCATGGCAACTCACGGTCTGGATGGATAAGGAGACATAAGATGTTATTAATGATCGACAATTACGACTCCTTCACCTATAACGTGGTGCAATACCTAGGTGAGCTGGGGGCCGATGTCCATGTTTATCGTAATGATGAAATTACCGTTGAAGAAATTGAACAACTGGCGCCGAGTAAAATCGTCATTTCACCAGGGCCTTGCACCCCCACGCAAGCAGGCATTTCCTTAGCGGTGATCGAACACTTTAAAGGCAAGATACCCATTTTAGGCATATGCCTTGGTCATCAAAGTATTGGTCAGGCCTTTGGTGGGAAAATTATACGTGCAGGCCAAGTGATGCATGGGAAAACCTCGCCCGTATTTCACAATGATGCCGGTGTATTTAAAGGCTTGTCTAATCCATTTACCGCCACACGTTATCATTCTTTAGTGATTGATAGAGCGCATTTACCAGATTGCCTTGAAATCACAGCATGGACAGAAAACCAAGATGGCAGCGTGGAAGAAATAATGGGGGTTCGTCATAAAACCCTGGATATTGAAGGGGTGCAATTTCACCCTGAATCTATTCTGAGCGAACATGGCCACGATTTACTTAGAAACTTTCTAGAACGATAATTTTCCTGGCAAGCTATCAGTTTTTACTTGCCTTTTAATCAAAGAAAAAGACAACAGGTACTGACATGGAGATGAACCAAGCACTCGAGAAACTTGTTAATAAACAGGACTTATCGACCGCTGAAATGAAATCCGTGATGCAACAGATCATGACGGGTCAAGCAACAAATGCCCAGATCGGTGGTTTTCTCGTTGCACTTCGTATGAAAAGTGAAAGTATTGATGAAATCACAGGGGCTGTTGACGTCATGCGCAGCTTAGCTACTCCTGTTAATGTCTCGGGTGATTATCTGGTCGATACCTGCGGGACAGGAGGTGATGGCGCTGATTTATTCAATGTATCAACCGCAGCAGCCTTTGTCGTGGCTGCTGCTGGCGCAAAAGTCGCCAAGCATGGCAACCGCAGTCTTTCCAGCACAACAGGTAGCGCAGACCTTCTTGAAGTGGCTGGTGTCAACCTTTCACTAACACCAGAACAAGTTCAACGCTGTATTGATGAAATTGGACTTGGCTTTATGTTTGCACCAGCACACCACAGCGCCATGAAACATGCGATTGGCCCGCGCAAAGAAATGGGTATTCGTACTATTTTCAATATGCTGGGGCCCATGACCAACCCTGCTAATGTTCAAAATCAGGTGATTGGTGTGTTCTCTGCTGCGCTTTGTCGGCCGATGGCTGAAGTATTAAAACGCTTGGGCAGTAAACATGTTTTGATTGTTCATGCAGACGTGGGTTTGGATGAAATCAGTATCTCAGGTAAAACCTTTGTTGCTGAATTAAAAAATAATGAAATCACTGAATACACAGTCTCTGCCAATGACTTTGGCATGGCAGAAAATAGCCTCGAAGGTTTGAGTGTTAGTAGTGCGGAAGAAAGTTTAGAACTCATTAAAAGTGCGCTGGGAAAAGCGTCTGATGAGCGCTCTTCAAAAGCTCGCGACATTATCACCTTAAATGCTGGTGCGGCCATTTATGCTTCAGGTTTAGCAGACACACTTGCTGAAGGTATTGATCGTGCAGCCGACGCCATTGGTTGTGGTTTGGCACTGACTAAAATAGCTGACCTAGCCAGCTTTACCCGCGTCTTTTCATCTTAACTTCAGTCATCTTAATTTTTAGGTTTACTTATCATGTCTTCTATTCAATACGGACCAAGCGCTTCTCTTGAATCAACGCCTACTATCCTGAAAAATATTGTAGCGCGCAAATGGGAAGAAATTGAGCAAAGACAAAAAATACTTAAGCTTGCCAACTGTAAAGCACAAGCTTTTGATTTACCAGATACACGTGGTTTTGTAAGCAGTATAGAAACAAAATTACGCGCTAATTTACCGGCGATTATTGCTGAGATTAAGAAGGCTTCACCTAGTAAAGGGGTGATCAGAGAAAATTTTATTCCTGCAGAAATCGCTGAAAGCTATGAATTAGCGGGTGCTGCTTGTTTGTCGGTATTGACCGATCACGATTTTTTTCAAGGCCATGAAGACTATTTGCAGCAAGCACGGGCAGCAAGTTCACTGCCGATTATTCGCAAAGATTTTATGGTGGCGCCTTATCAAATATATGAAAGCCGAGTGGTCAATGCCGATTGTGTTCTCCTGATTGCTGCTTGTTTAAGCAAAGATCAAATGCAAGAGCTTGCTGGTATCGCTCAGGAAATTAACTTGGATGTCTTAGTCGAAGTGCATAATGAAGAAGAGTTACACCACGCGCTGGCTCTAGACACTCGCTTGCTCGGCATTAATAACCGGGACCTGCATAGCTTTGAGGTATCACTGGAAAATACCTTCAAGCTACTTGATCAAATTCCCCAAAATAAAATTGTCGTCACTGAAAGTGGTATTCATACTCCAGAAGATGTGAAGGCCATGCAAGCTAGAAATGTAAATAGCTTTTTAGTCGGAGAAGCCTTTATGCGGGCTAAGAACCCGGGGGATGAATTGAAGCGTTTGTTTTCTTTATAGCCCACTTTTAGCGCATTCTAATGATCGTTGATTATTATTTACCTTAATACTTTCCTGTAAACTTAGAT
>TARA_R110002074_G_scaffold393471_3_pt1 | contig 30041 bp, 27 predicted proteins | sample TARA_R110002074 | Tara Oceans TARA_R110002074 (sample SAMEA4397215) | marine metagenome | biome: Polar Biome; feature: [MIX] marine epipelagic wind mixed layer (ENVO:01000061); material: water (ENVO:00002006), including particulate matter (ENVO:01000060) such as... | depth 10-100 m | reverse complement strand
TCGCCGCCCCAACATCGAACATCAGCATTTTTATCTTGGTCTTTTAATGCTTTTATTAAATTAGCCCCATGTAAGTCACCCGACGCTTCCCCAGCAATGATGTAATACTTCATTTAAAAGACTTTGTAATAAAGAATTATAAAAGCAGTGATTATAGTTGCCAATAATACACCTTTTGCCCTATTATCTCTTTTTAATCGTAAAAACCCGAAGAATGCGATTAGGTTTAAAACGGCTCCTAAAGCTAATAGACTGCCAACATGTTCTTGTGCAACTGCGGCTTTGTATGTTTCTGAGATACTTAAATCTGAAAATATTAGAATATAAAGCAATGTGCCTATGGCGTTGGCTATTATGCCAACTACGAGTCCTATTAGAATTTCCTTTTTCGTGTTCATGTATAAATTTCGAACTTAAAAATTAAAGTTAAGTATTATAGATTCCAAGTATTTAATTCTGAAATAACATGATGGGCTGTTAAATCGAAATGTGTAGGAACAACAGAGATGAAGCCATTTGCCAATGCCCATTCGTCGGTGTCTTCACCTTTGTCTAACAATTCAAATTCACCTGTTAACCAGTAATAATCTTTGCCCATTGGGTTGGTGCGCTTATCAAATTTTTCTTTCCAATTTGCTTTAGCTTGTCTGCAAATTTTAATGCCCTTTATCTTTTTCTTTTTAAGCTTCGGAATGTTAACGTTTAATACAGTGCCCTTAGGAATACCGTTTTTTAAAGCTTCGGTGACAATAGTGAAAATAAAATCTTGTGCTTGTGAAAAATCTGCTTCCCATGTATAGTCACAAAGTGAAAAACCAATGGCAGGTATGCCTTCAATGCCAGCTTCTATCGCCGCACTCATGGTGCCGGAGTATATTACATTTATGGAAGAATTAGAACCGTGATTTATGCCACTTACGCAGATGTCTGGTTTTTTTGGCAGTAGTTCTTGTAAGGCTAATTTAACACAGTCAGCGGGCGTACCACTACAGCTATACTCATCAATACCTTCACTGTCTAAATCGATGGTTAGTTTTTTTGAGTAAAGCGTGCTATCTAAAGTTATGGCATGACCCATGCCAGATTGCGGACTGTCGGGAGCAACAACTACAACTTCGCCAATTGTTTTCATAATTGAAACTAGCATGCGTAGACCTGGGGCTGTAATTCCGTCATCATTGGTAACTAAGATTAATGGTTTTCCCATGGCATATACTTTCTACAGTAAAAATACGTTTTTATAAGTGATATGGCCGAAACGCCGTTTAACAAAAAATTAATTCCTAGCTCCATTATTGGCATGGTTTTTTCTTTATCTTAGACATTTATGTAGCTTTATCGCTACAAAGAATCCCTAAATTGAGAGATATTGAAGAAGAAGGTAAAAGATAATTTTATGAAGAGAAATTTAGCTTATGTACTGCTTTTAATGCTCGTAGCCGTTGCTTCGTGCAGTTTTACTAATAAGACTTTTGAAAACGATGACAAAGATAAATTGTTATTAGATCTGATTACTTATGTTTTAGAAAAAGGACATTATGAGCCAAAAGCACTCAATGATGAATTTTCGGTAAATGTATTCGAAGATTTTATTGATGTAATTGACCCAACAAAAAGATATTTCGTTGCATCTGATATTGCAGAATTTGAAAAATATAAATATCAAATTGATGATGAAATTAAAAATACCGATATCACCTTCTTTAATGTTGTCTATGAAAGATTGATGCAACGTATGGGTGATGCGAAGGAAATATATAAGGAAGTTTTAGCTACACCTTTTGATTATTCTGAAAACGAAAGTATCAGTATTAAATATGATGAAGAGCCTTTTGCTGCAAGTAGAGATGAGCTCAAAGAACGATGGAGAAAGCAATTGAAGTATGCAACATTAGGAACATATGATTCTAAAATTGTTCATATGGACAATAAGGATTTAGAAGTTACCGATGAGCATGATCATGCGGCACATACCCCAAAAGAAGCTGAAATAGAATCTAGAAAATCCACAGAAACTACATTAGATGAGTTTTTTGATTTTGTTAATGATTTAGAACGTAAAGATTGGTTTGTACAATATATTAATACTATTGTAGATGAATTTGACCCACACACATACTATTTTGCGCCAGAAGAAAAAGAAAAATTTGACACCAGTATGTCAGGTAAATTTGAAGGTATTGGAGCAAGACTTCAGAAGAAGTCTGAAGGAGCGAAAATTGTAGAGATTATTTCTGGTGGTCCTGTTTGGAGGGATCAACGATTAGAAGTTGGCGATGAAATTATTAAAGTTGGTCAAAACGGTCAAGAGCCTATTAATATTGTAGGTATGCGTTTAGACGATGCCATAAAATTAATAAAAGGCGCACAAGGTACTATTGTAGATTTAACTGTTAGAAAAGTAGATGGTTCTTTAGATGTAGTTTCACTAACTAGAGATGTGGTGGAACTTGAGGAATCTTATGCTAAATCTGCAACTATTATAAGAGATCAAGAGAAATTCGGAATTATTAATCTTCCTAAATTCTACGTTGATTTTAATGATTATAGTGAGAGAAATGCTGCGACCGATGTTGCTAAAGAAGTAGAGCGTTTAAAAGAAGAAGGGGTTGAAGGCCTTATTTTAGATTTACGGGATAATGGTGGTGGATCATTGAAAACTGTTGTTGAAATGGCAGGACTTTTCATTAAAGATGGGCCAATTGTTCAGGTTCAATCTAAGGATAAGGGCAAAGATGTCTATGATGATAAGGATGAAAGAATTCAATGGGACGGTCCATTAGTAATATTAGTGAACGAACTATCTGCATCGGCTTCTGAGATTTTAGCGGCTGCAATGCAAGATTACAAGAGGGCCATTGTGATAGGAAGCAAGCAAACCTTTGGTAAAGGAACTGTTCAAAATGTTATACCATTAAATAATATGTTACGCAGTAATGAGCATGGAGATTTAGGGGCGATTAAAATAACTACGCAAAAGTTTTATAGAATAAATGGCGGTTCTACCCAATTAGAAGGTGTTAAAAGTGATATTGTAGTTCCAGACAGATATAGCTATATAGATTTGGGTGAAAGAGACCAATCTAACCCTTTAGGATGGGATAAGATTTCACCAGCTGATTACAAGCCATGGGATGGTTACATTAACTATGAGAAGACAATCGCTGATAGCGAGAAAAGAATGCAAGCCAGCCAGCAAATTAAATTGATTGAAGAAAATGCTAAGTGGTTAAAGGCTGAACAAGATGAAACTGAAATCTCTCTTAATTTTGAAACCTATAAAGAGGAAAAAGAAAAGGATAAAGAACAATCTGAATACTTTAAAAGGTTAACAGACTACGATTCTAAGCTTACTTTTAAATCTTTAGGATATGAGGAGCAATTGTTTACGAAAGATTCTGTACTACGCGAAAAAAGAAACAGATGGCATAAAAATTTAGCAAAAGATGTTTATGTTGAAGAAGCTGTAAATGTATTAGAAGATTTGAAAATCAATAATATTAAGCAAGGTAAACTAGCTAGTGTTAAGGATTAATTGTTATAAAATAATAAAATTAAAAAACCGCTGTATGCAATGTACAGCGGTTTTTTTATAGTTGGATTTTTTTTGCCTAATGCAATTTGTCGGCATGTAGCTTTCTAAGTTTTGCCAATTTCGGATTGATTACTACCTGACAATAACCTTGCTGAGAATTATTCTTGTAGTAATCTTGATGATTCTCTTCAGCATCGTAAAAAATACCTATTGGGCTTAGTTCAGTGACAATAGGTTTATCATAGATTTTGGACATTTCTTTTAATACTGCCTTAGCTTTCCTTTCCTGATTATTATCATGATAATATATCACAGAACGATACTGAGTACCTGCATCGGCACCTTGTCGGTTTAATGTGGTAGGGTCGTGGGTTGTCATGAAAATTATAAGGATATCTTCATAAGATATAACACTCGGGTCAAAAGTAACCTGTACCACTTCGGCGTGGCCAGTGAGTCCGGAACAGATTTCTCTATACGTTGGCCTGCCAGGTACAGTACCACCGGTATAACCAGATACAACTTTTTGTATACCTTTCACTTCTTGAAAGACCGCTTCAGTACACCAAAAACACCCACCACCAACTGTGGCAACTTCAAAATTAGAATTAGCCATTTGCATCCTCCTTTTCTAATTGCATAGATTCTGAATTTATACAATATCGTAAACCACTAGGTTCAGGACCATCAGGAAAAACATGACCTAAATGCGCATCACATGTATTGCACATGACCTCTACGCGAACCATCCCAAAAGAAACATCTTTGTGGTGTTTAATGGCATTCTCTTTAATAGGTTGAGTAAAACTAGGCCAACCTGTTCCAGATTCGAACTTAATAGTAGAGTCGAATAAAGACGTGCCGCAGCAAATACATTCATACTTTCCTGCTTCGTGAGAAGTACATAGTGCGCCAGAATGTGGTGCTTCTGTTCCTTTTTTACGAGTAATTCTAAATTGTTCAGGAGTTAGAATTTCTTTCCATTCCTGTTCTGTTTTTTCTATTCTTTTGTCTGGCTCAGGGTTTCCATTCACCGAAAAATGAATTACATCTTTCCAAGTTAGTATCATAATTTTCCTTTCATTAAGACTTTTTGTGCAAGTGTTATTAGTCGAAAATTCGCTATGTATCTTACAAAATTACGGTAATTTTGGCGTATGGCATACCGTAAAAGAAATGGAACTATTTATAGCATTTTAATTCTTGTTTGTGTAATAGGTTTTTGGCTATTTGAAAATTTTTATACGCCTGCTACCTATTCAAATAATGAGTTAGAAACAAACTCGAATAGTTTTCCAAAAGAACTTTTACCATCATCAACTACCGGAGAAATTGTTAATCATTCTCATTTTTCTTTATCTTATAATGAACCTTTCGAACAAGCAGAATGGGTCGCGTATGTGCTTGATAAGAAAAACCTAACATATGAAGATAGAAAACGGCCTTATTTTATAGAAGATCCTTTTGTTACATCTAAATCTGCTGATTGGCGAAATTATAAAGGTTCAGGATATGACCGTGGGCATTTAGTACCAGCTGGTGATCGTAGGTTCTCATTACAAGCTTACAATGAAACTTTTTATACAAGTAATATAAGTCCGCAAGATAGAGAGTTTAATGCCGGCATTTGGAACGATTTAGAGCAGCAAACGCGTCGTTGGGCAAAGAAGTACGGTATATTGTATGTATTTACTGGGGGAGTGTTAGAAGAGGGCTTAGAGGAAATAGGAGATGAAGATGTAGATGTACCTGATGCTTTTTATAAAATTATAGCCCGGAAAAAAGGTAATCATATAATAACCATTTCTTTTTTAATTCCTAATAAGCCCCAATTTTCACCGCTTCGAAATTTCATCGTTTCGATTGATGATATTGAAAAAGAAACAGGAATTGACTTTTTTAAGAGTTTACCGGTAATTGAACAAGATGAATTTGAAAAGAAAAAGAATGCGTCAGGATTTAAGTTTTAAAAACTTTCCTTTAAACGGTTGGTGTCTAACCTTAAGAAAATAAAGAGTAGAATTGTAAAGAATAGCAAGCCAGACCCGCCATAACTAAAAAAGGGTAGTGGTATGCCAATGGTAGGTAATATACCAATCACCATTCCTATATTAATAAAGTAGTGTATTAAAAGAATAGAAATAACACCATAGCCGTACATTCGGGCAAAAGCATTTTTCTGTCTTTCTGCAAGAGAAATTAATCGTAAAAAGAGTACGGAAAATAGAATGATAACGGTCGCAGTTCCTAAAAAGCCCCATTCTTCTCCTACTGTACTAAAGATATAATCGGTATGCTGTGCAGGTACGAAATCTCCTTTAGTTCTTGTTCCTTCTAAAAAACCTTTACCAAAAAAACCACCAGATTCAATAGCTTTTTCTGATTGGTAGGTGTTATAACCTATACTTTTTCTAATCTGTTCAAATTTGTTCGGGTCTTTTTCTAATCGTAACCATAATCCAAAACGATCTCTGTGGCGTTGTTCAAAAACATTATTAAAAACAAAATTCACAGATAAAGAAAAGAGAATGGCAGCTGTACAAATAAAAGTTAAGGGTATTACAGGAATTTTAAGCGATTTTCGTTTAAACCCAAACAATAATATAATTAATAATGACAAGCCAATAATAAGCCAAATGGTGCCGAACATTAAAGTGATGACAAATATGAGAATAAGACTTGCAACAATTGCCAAATAGAAAAGGGGAAGACCTTCTCTGAATATGACAAAAATTAAAGCAAAAAATACGAGTGCACTACCAGGGTCTGGTTGTGGTATTATTAATAGAGCAGGTATAAGTAAAATAAGCAAGGCATAGAGCTGGTCTTTTCTTCGCTTAATATCAGTCTGTATGTCGCTTAAATATTTGGCAAGAGCCAATGCTGTAGCAACTTTAGCTAATTCAGAGGGTTGTAGGTTAAAAAATCCAAGGCCATACCACGAGGTAGCGCCAGCTATTGTTTTGCCAAACACAAATAGGCCTAATAGAGAGACCATTGAAATTATGTAAAGAAGGCTTGAGAATCTTTCGTAAAAGTTAACTTCTAAAGCAAGAATGATAACGATAGTAACCAGGCTAACTCCTATAAAAAATAGTTGTTTGCCATAAAGTGTACCGAAATCAAAAATAGAGCTGTGCTCATCTGTGAATGTACTGGAGTAGATGTTAATCCAGCCAATTAGAACAAGTGTGAAATAGATGAAAACACTTAGCCAATCAATACGTTTAAGAATACTTCTACCAGACACGCTCGTTTATTTTAAACTCCTCCCCACTGTAGGGTTTTGCATATTCTGCCTCTAATGTTTTTTCAAGCATCCTTTTTTCGAGGTCCTTTCTAGTAATCTCTCCTTTGAGATATTTTTCTATCATAAGTGTGGCAATATGGCCAGCATATCTAGATCCAAAATATCCATTTTCGATATAAACGGCAATCGCGATTTTAGGATTGTCAACTGGTGCAAATGCTACGAAAACAGAATGATCCGTTAATTGGGTGCGAACGCCGTCAATTTTAGTAAAGTTTTCAGCAGTTCCCGTTTTTCCTGCGATTTCAATATCGGGTATTTGAAGCCAATATGCTGTCCCACCTTTTTTTCTATAAACATCTGCCATACCTTGAACTACCGGCTCAAAATATTTAGGGTCTATTGTGGTGTGTTTAGCTTCAGTAAATTTAGGTTCGGTGATATCTTTTCCTTCAATTTTCTTTAAGATATGGGGAGTAAAATAATGTCCTCTGTTGGCGATAGCTGCGGTCATATTAGCTAACTGAACAGGTGTGGCTAATATTTCGCCCTGACCAATAGAATTCGATATAATGTATGATGAGCTCCATCTATTGTCTCCATACCATTTATCATAATATTCTTTACTTGGGATACGGCCTTTTTGTCCGAATGGTAAATCGTAACCTAAATAATCACCTAAGCCAAAGCTGCGCATGTGCTTTTCCCAAACATCCATAGCTTCATCGGTAGTATCAAAATGTTCAAATATTTTACGAAAAGTTCCAGCAAAATAAGCGTTACAAGACATGTAGATGCCTTTATTCATATCTCGCATACCACCCCCACAGTGACAACCTCTTTTTGTTTTACCAACATAGAATCCATGAAAGCATTGAATAGTTGTTGATTCTTCCATTACACCTTCTTGTAATGCAATAAGTGCATTAAGGGTTTTGAAAGGCGACCCAGGTGGTTGTTGAGCGTGAATTGAGCGATCCCATGTAGGGTTTGCAATGGTATCGTTATATAGTTTTGTATAATTTTTTGAGCGTTCTCTACCAACCAAAAGAGAAGGGTCATAGGTTGGGCCTGAAATCATAGAAAGAATTTCACCTGTTGCGGGCTCTATGGCTACAATTCCACCTCTTTTTCCATTCATTAATAACTCACCATACTCTTGAAGAGTTTTGTCGATAGTAATGCTTATTTGTTTTCCTTGTTCTGGTAGGGTATCAATTGCGCCTTCTTTGTATGGGCCAATGTCCCTATTAAATCTATCTTTCTGAATATACTGTACGCCTTTTCTTCCTCTTAATAAATCTTCGTAATAGCGCTCTACTCCGGTTCTACCTTTAAGTTCGCCTTGTTTGTAATGTTTATTTACTGCAAGGTCACCTTCATTTACCTCACTTATGTATCCAAGAACATTGGCAGCACTAGGAGTATCGTAGTAACGTAAAGACCTTTTTTGTATGTAGAATCCTTTGTATTTACGCATCTTCTCTTGCAGTTTGGCATAATCTTGCTTAGAGAGTTGAGGTACTAAAACAGAAGGAAGTCTTGGGGAGTAAACTCTTGCTCTTCTAAGTTTCTCTATGAATTTTTCTTTATTAATCCCTAATAAATCACAAAATTCAAGAGTATCTAATGGTTTCACTTCTCTAGGGATAACCATTACATCATATGCAGGGTCATTACCTACTAGTAGCTTACCATTTCTGTCATAAATATACCCTCTTTCAGGATAATCGTAGATTGCTTTTATTGCTGGATCCTCTAAAACGTGATCTGTAGAAAAGCTAAAAATTTGCAAATAAGATAGCCTTCCCAAAAATGTAATTGCGATAACAATGATAATAGATGATAAAAGAATTTTTCTCATTCTTTTTTACTACTAAATAATGTGCTGAACAAAATGCATAATATCAATGTTGAGATACCGACTGTAACCGTTTTTTGTAAAATTAACAAGCTATTTGAAAAGCTGAAAATTTCTAACGTGAAGTATACCAAGTGATGTATTATAATCAATAACGCTAAAAATGTAAATTGTTGTACCTTAGTGCTATTGTTTAACTTAAAACTTTGAAATTCATAGTTAACACCAAATACAAAACGCATAATAGTTGGTCGTAAATAAGCTATAGTAACTGTTGCTGCCGCGTTTATTGCAAGTGTGTCTGAAAATATATCTACAAACAGTCCTAAAAGAAAGCAAAGTATTATAAAGGTAGTTCTATTTTGCTTGATTGGATACCAATATAAAAACAGAATATATACCAGCGGATTTATATAGCCGAAGAAATTCAAATTATTGAATACAAGAACCTGTACTAGAACCAATAGTATAAAACGGAGTACGTTGAAAAAGAAAGTACTATTGATCATTGGCTTTTGTTTCTGCTTCTAATTGTAAAACTTCTTTACGGTTCAAATTCTTAATGATGTATACATTACCAATATTGGTCATGTCATTAAATAATTCTACATCAATAAAATAGAAACTTTTAGAATTGTCTAAGTCAAATCTTTTAATGGTTCCGATAGGAATATTCTCTGGAAAAATACTACTCATTGCTCCGGTTACAATGGTGTCGCCAATGGTTAAGGGTACAAGTCGAGGTATATCTACAAGTTGAACTACATTGTAGTCTTGTGTATTATCCCAAACCAGTGAGCCGAAATGATTTGAATTTTTAATTTTAGCATTGATATTCGATTTCTCACTTAAGATACTTTGTACCGTAGAAAAATTAGCGGAGGTATTTTCAACAATACCCAAGATTCCTTTATCGGTAATCACACCCATATCTTGAGCAATGCTATCATTCTGACCTTTATTTATGGTCACATAATTGCGTTGGTCTGCATAACTATTGTTGATTACTCTACCTCTAATTACCTCGTAGTCAATAGAAGCAGTGTCAATAGCTATACTCGAAAGTTGAACGTTATTAAAAAGCTTGTCTCTAAGTCTTTTATTCTCTTCTACTAAGCTATTATTTACTTCTCTTAGATTGAAGTATGAGGTGATATTATCAGAAAATGAATAAATGCTTCCAGTAATATAATTGGAAGAATTTAAAAATTTAGATTGATGATAAGAATGTGACTGAAATGTAAAAATAAGAGAGATTAATAACAGAAATAGATATAGCAGAAAGGTTTTATACTTTATTAGAAAATTTATAATCTGTTGCATTCACCCCTTGATTTTCAACTTCAAATAATAAGACAATTACCAATTGGCTTATTATTTGATTAATATGCTCTTATAACGTTCTAGATTTTTTAGTGCTATACCTGTACCACGTACAACAGCACGTAATGGGTCTTCTGCAATATAAACAGGCAAGTCTGTTTTTTGTGATAATCTTCTATCCAATCCACGTAACATAGAACCACCACCCGCAAGGTAAATACCAGTGTTGTAAATATCAGCTGCCAATTCTGGAGGTGTTTGGGATAATGTTTCCATTACAGCATCTTCAACGCGTAAAATAGATTTATCTAAAGCTTTAGCAATCTCTCTGTAAGATATTTGAACTTGCTTAGGTTTACCTGTCAACAAATCGCGCCCTTGTACTGATTTTTCATCAGGAGGTGATTGTAAGTCTTCAGTAGCTGAACCTATTTCTATCTTAATGGCTTCTGCAGTAGTTTCGCCAACATATAAGTTGTGTTGTGTACGCATGTAATAAATGATATCATTGGTAAATACATCACCCGCAATTTTCACTGATTTGTCACAAACAATACCTCCTAAAGCTATAACTGCAATTTCGGTAGTACCACCACCTATATCAACAATCATGTTACCTTTAGGCTGCATAATATCTAAACCAATACCGATTGCAGCAGCCATTGGCTCATGAATAAGATAAACCTCTTTTCCGTTCACACGCTCAGCAGATTCTTTTACCGCACGCATTTCAACTTCTGTTATACCAGAAGGGATACAAATAACTAATCGTAATGCTGGTGGAAACCATTTCTTCTTTAAAGCCGGAATATTTTTTATGAACATCATCAGCATTTTTTCAGAAGCATCAAAATCTGCAATTACGCCATCTTTCAATGGTCTAATTGTTTTTATATTTTCATGGGTCTTACCTTGCATCATGTTGGCTTCTTTACCAACAGCAATAATTTTTCCAGTAATTCTATCTCTAGCAACGATGGATGGACTATCGACAACAACCTTGTCATTATGAATTATAAGGGTGTTCGCTGTACCTAAATCTATAGCTATTTCCTCGGTCAAGAAATCAAAAAATCCCATATGCGCTGTTTATATTTTAGATAAAAGGGTGTATTTTATCGACAAAAGTAATGAATTTAATGCTTGAAATGACGCGTACCAGTCATCACCATTGAAATTTTGTGCTCATTACAGTAATCAATACTTAATTGGTCTTTAATTGAGCCACCTGGCTGAATAACACTAGTAATACCAGCTTTGTCTGCAATTTCTACACAATCAGGGAAAGGGAAGAAAGCATCACTTGCCATGACCGCACCTTTTAAATCGAAATTAAATGATTGTGCTTTGTGAATTGCTTGATTTAATGCATCAACCCTACTTGTCTGACCAGTTCCGCTTGCGCAAAGTTGTTTGTTCTTAGCAAGAACAATAGTATTCGATTTTGTGTGTTTGCATAGTTTTGATGCAAATATCAAATCTTCTATTTCTTGTTCTGTAGGCTTCGAAGTTGTTGCATTAATAAGTTCTGCAATGGAATCCGTTTTATGGTCTTTTTCTTGAAGAAGCATGCCATTTAAGCAAGTTCTTACTTGCATCTGTGGCATTTCAACTTCATTCTGTATTAGAATAATTCTATTTTTCTTTCCTTTTAGAATTTCTAAAGCTTCAACATTATAGCTTGGTGCAATTACCACCTCGCAGAATAATTTATGAATTTCTTCGGCAGTAGCTTTGTCTATTTCTTTATTACTAATTAGAACGCCTCCAAATGCTGAAACTGGATCACCAGCTAAAGCATCTACATATGCTTGGTGCAAGGTGTCTCTTTGTGAAAGACCGCAAGCATTGTTATGTTTAAGTATAGCGAAAGTTGGTGCGTCGTTTTTAAATTCTAACATTAGGTTTACTGCTGCATCAACATCTAATAGATTGTTGTACGACAATTCCTTTCCATGTAATTTGGAGAACATTGCATCAAAATCTCCAAAAAAGAATCCTTTTTGATGAGGATTTTCTCCATAGCGTAAAACCTTTCCATTGGTCTCGCTTACTTTTAGGGCTGCTAGATCGTGGTTTTTGTTAAAGTAGTTAAAAATAGCAGTGTCGTAATGTGAGGAAACGTTAAATGATTTAGCTGCAAATCGCTTTCTATCCTCTAAACTGATATTCCCATCATTTTCTGTTATAACAGAAAGAAAGTCAGCATAGTCTTCCATAGAAGAAACACAGGTTACATCTTTAAAATTTTTGGCAGCAGCGCGAATCAATGAAATTCCACCTATATCAATTTTTTCAATGATATCTTGTTCTGAAGCACCACTTGCAACCGTTTTTTCGAATGGGTACAAATCTACTATTACGATATCTATTTGAGGGATTTCAAATTCTGCTAGTTGAGCAACATCACTTTCATTATCTTGTCTGTTTAAAATGCCACCAAATACTTTAGGGTGTAAGGTCTTTACCCTGCCGCCTAATATAGAAGGGTAGCTAGTTACATCTTCAACAGGAACAACATCTATTCCTAAATCTTTAATGAATTTCTCTGTACCACCGGTAGAATAAATAGTAATTCCTAATTCTTGAAATTTCTTTACGATAGGTTCTAACCCATCTTTATGAAATACTGATATTAGGGCCGAAGACGCTTTTTTTACACTGCTCATTGTATGATGCTTAAATGTTTTTAATAAGCAAGCAAAAGTAATTTTTTTGCAGTTAAGAATTACACTGGGTTATCAACAAATCGATTAAAGTTTTAAAGAATTTTAGCTACTTCAACATTTACGAATTCTAAAAAAGTCTCATCAGCCTTTGTGAAAGGATCAGGAGTATTCGAATCGATATCTATTTGTCCAATATTTTCCCCATTAACAAATAGTGGTACTACAATTTCAGCTTTTACCGTTATACTACAAGCAATATAATTGTCTTGAGCCTGTACATCAGGTACAACGAAATTTTGATTACTTTCTGCAACTTGACCACAAATACCTTTTCCGAAAGGAATTATAGTATGGTCGGTAGGTTCACCTGCGTAAGGCCCTAGTTTTAATTCTCTCTTATCTCCGTTTTTAAAGTAAAACCCAACCCAATCATAATGAGGTATTTCACTCTTCAGTAAATCGCAAATACCTTGAAGTTTTTCATCTGTTGATTTAGAAGCAGTTTGCAGTATGTTGTTTACTTGAGGACGTAGTGAATTAAACATATCTTTTTTTGCAAAAATAAGCATTGTTGCTATTGCTATACACAAGCAAAAAATAAATATATATTTTTTGTATTATGGTTGAATCTTCCCAGAGAATTCAATAAAGTCATCATTACCGAAACCAGGTTGAATCACAATAATTTTAATAAAACCTTTTTACCATAATAATCAATGAATTTAACACCCTATCAAACTATAAAATACGCTCAATACCGTATACTTTAAAGTATGTGTATTTAAACGAGATAGAATAAAAAATACGATATGGATTAATATTTCGTTAAAGAAATAATCAATCTAATTATACATATCAATTAGTTTGTAGATTTGTCACGATGAAAGATTTGCTACATAAATTATTTTCAGTTTTAATGGCGTTGCTTTTGTTGTTGTCCACTATTTCGTGGACGGTTGAAAAGCATTTGTGCATGGGCCGGGTTATGGATATAGCTTTGTTTGACAAGGCAGATGATTGTTGTATGGAAGCTGGTTTGGCTTTATTGGGTGATACATCTATAGATAAAAAGCACTGCTGTGATAATGAAGCCTTTACTATGCAAGGTCAAGATATTCTAAATCTTGATATTTCTCATTTTAATTTCTCTCAACAAGTATTCTTAATTTCCTTTACCACCTCTTATTTGGACTTGTTTCAGGAGACTACAGATAAGAATATTGTTTTTGATTCTTATCCACCGCCTATATTGGCAAAAGATTTAAATATTCTTCACCAAATTTTCTTGATTTAAACCAAGAAGTTGAGCTCCTTAAAGTCATTTTTTTAAGCAGTATATTGAATTATTTCGTCTACAAAAGTTTGTTTAAAGAAACTATTTCCAAAAACGTATAATGCTGCTATAATTATAATATGGTTAAGTATTAATATTTAGAATAGTAGTTTAAAATTAACTTTTATTTTAAAAGAAGATTGTTTAAGATATGCTCAGAATTCACTTTTCATTTATAAAGTACATTGTCGGTACTACTGTTGCAAGTTGAATCTTGCTTCTTGTAATTTTGGCATTTGCTTAGTGTTTTAGCTAAGTATCTGTAATTGATAACCCACTTGGCTATGGGCGACATAAATTGATTAAACAATAGGAATATAAAATACAATGAATAAATATATAATAGTCTTCATAATGACCATGTTGCCTTGGTTTGGTTCTTCTCAAGAAAAAGTAGAAGGTATTGTTTTAGACTCAGAAGGATCTAAAGCATTGAGTTTATCGGGAGCAAATGTCTATTGGCAAGATTCCCAAATAGGGGTAGTAACTGATTTTGATGGTAAATTTTCAATCCCCTTTAAAAAGGAATTAAATAGATTAATTGTAAGTTATGTGGGTTTTGTTTCAGATACATTAACCATAAATGAACCAAGAACTATAAGCGTAAGTTTAAAACCTTTGAACGAGTTAGATGAGGTTGTGGTGCAACAGAAAAGAGATGCTATACAGAAAACGTATTTCAGTCCGCAAAATGTAATAACGGTCAATAGCGCAGAACTATTGAAAGCGGCATGTTGCAATCTGGCGGAAAGCTTTGAAACGAATCCTGCGATAGATGTAAATCTATCCGATGGTTTAACAGGTACTAAGCAAATTCAAATGTTGGGGTTGACGAGTCCGTATTTACTGATTACTCAAGAAAATATTCCAATGGTTCGCGGTGCGTCTCAGGCCTATGGATTGACTTTTACTCCAGGTACTTGGATAGAGAGTATTCAAATCACCAAAGGAGCTGGTAGTGTAGTCAATGGTTATGAAAGTATTTCGGGTCAGATTAATACAGAATTGGTAAAGCCATTGACAGATAATGCTGTTTTTGTAAATGGATATGCAAATGAAAATGGCCGTTATGAAATGAATACACATTTTAATAGAAAGCTTTCGGATAAATTGAGCTCCGGACTTTATATTCACGGAAACATGCGAGCGCAGAAAGAGGATAATAATGAAGATGGATTTTTAGATGCTCCATTAGGTAATCAAATAAATGTGATGAACCGTTGGCAGTATCAAGATGTTGAAAAAGGTTGGGTGAGTTTTTTAAATGTTCGATTTTTAAATGATGAAAAACAGGTAGGGCAAGTAGATTTTGAGCCTACAACTGATAAGTTGACAAATAACTCATGGGGAAGCGAAATTAATACACGTCGTTTCGATGCCTCGTTAAAACTAGGCTATGTATTTCCAGAACTTCCATTTCAGAGTTTTGGATTTCAAACCGCTTATAGTTTACATAAGCAAGATTCGTATTTTGGGTTTAGAACATATGATATCAATCATGAAAGTATTTTTACGAGCTTACTTTTTAATTCTATAATTGGCGATACAAGAAACAAGTTTAAAACTGGTATTTCTTTTGCGTATGACGGTTACGATGAGGTAGTGACTGCTACAGATTATTCTCGAGAAGATACTTCTGTAGGTGCTTTTATGGAGTATAGCTATGAGAATTTAGAAAAAGTTAGCTTAACTGCGGGTCTTCGAGTAGATAACCATAATCGATTAGGAACTTTTGTAACGCCAAGGTTTCATATACGTTATACACCGTGGGAGAAAGGTAGTTTACGTGGTTCGTTTGGTAGAGGAAAAAGAGCAGCGAATATATTTGCTGAAAATCAACAACTTTTTGCCTCCGCCAGACAAATTAATATTTTAGATTCAGGTGGTAGTGTGTATGGTTTAGAACCTGAGGATGCTTGGAACTATGGAGTAAGTTTTTTACAGGGATTTAATTTCTTAAATAAAAAAGGAGATATATCAGTAGATTATTATGTCACAGATTTTAAAAATCAGATTGTGGTTGATTGGGAAAATCCGCAAGAAGTGTCGTTTTATAATTTAGATGGAGATAGTAATGCTAAAAGTTTTCAGGTAGAAATAAATTACGAGCTGCTGACTCGCTTAAGTTTTAGAACCGCATATAAATTCTATGATGTTTCGACCGATTATAATAGTGGAAACCTACAAAAACCATTACAATCGCAGCATCGTTTTTTTGCTAATTTTGGCTATGAAACTGAAGCTAAAGAAAATGGTTCTCAATGGAAACTCGATTATACATTGCATAGTTTAGGAAAAATGAGATTACCAGATACCAGCTCTAATTCATTACAATATCAATTAGGCGAGTATTCATCACCATATAATCTCATGAATGCTCAAATAACAAAAGTGTTTTCTAATACCTTTGAAATGTATGTAGGAGGGGAAAACCTTACTGGTGAACAGCAAAATAACCCGATTTTGGGTGCAGACAATCCTTTTGGTCCTAGTTTTGATACTACTATTGTATATGCGCCGATAATGGGAAGAATGTTTTATGGCGGCTTTAGATTTAAAATTTTATAACACGTTAATATATAATTATGAAAACAACTATTTTGTCAATTGCGATGATGTTAATCGCGGTATTAACCTATGCTCAAGATAAAAATAAGAAAATGACCTTCGATGTTAATGGTAAATGCGCGATGTGTAAAGAGCGTATAGAGAACGCCGCATTGAATGTGAAAGGAGTGAAATATGCCGTATGGGATATACCATCACACCAATTATCTATTATAATGGATGAACGTAAAACAGATGCGATGAAAATTAAAACTGCTATTGTAGCCGTTGGGCATGACACCAAAGAATTGAAGGCGACAGATGAAGCTTATAATAGCGTTCATCCTTGCTGTTTGTATAGAGAAGACAATTCTGATGATGGTGTACATCATAAAATGTAGCAAAATTACTTGTGTTTATTGATGTCATTTTAGCTGTTGTAAATTGCTTAAAAAGTTTTAGTTAATATTTTACTAACGTAATTATCACGAATCAAAATCTGAAATATATTAGCGTAGAATTATTTTAAATTCGATACTAATGGCACAAGCAAAATCAGCAGGTAAACCAGCTGCAAAGCCCTCTCCAGCAAAAGCTGGTAAAAAGGCTGCTCCAAAGGCTGCTCCTAAAAAGAAGTAGTTCGGTACTAGCCTACGAGTAGGCTTACTAATTGGACATTTAAACCACCTTTTGTAAAAAGAAGGTGGTTTTTTTGTTGGTATTATTTGGTCACAAAAAAACCGCTCTTGAATCTTCAAGAGCGGTTTTAATAGTAGTAAGAACAGCGGAACAAGCTAATAATAGCCTGTCGGCGCTAAAGATCTACATCATGCCTGGCATACCGCCACCCATTGGTGGACCAGCAGGAGAATCTTCTTTAATGTCAGTCAATGCGCATTCGGTAGTTAGAATCATACCAGCAACAGAAGCTGCATTCTCCAATGCCACTCTAGTTACTTTTGCAGGATCAATAATACCAGCTTTCATCATATCAACATACTTTTCAGATTTAGCGTCATAACCATAATCACCTTTACCTTCTAGTATTTTAGCGATTACAACAGAACCTTCACCACCAGCGTTAGATACTATAGTTCTTAAAGGAGCTTCGATAGCACGGGCTACAATCTGTAAACCTGTTGCTTCATCTTCGTTTTCAGTAGCTACTTTAGAAAGAACAGATTTTGCTCTAACCAATGCAACACCACCACCAGCAACAATACCTTCTTCAACTGCAGCTCTTGTAGCATGTAAAGCATCATCAACACGGTCTTTTTTCTCTTTCATTTCAACTTCTGAAGCTGCACCAACATAAAGTACGGCAACACCACCAGCTAACTTAGCTAAACGCTCTTGAAGTTTTTCTTTATCGTAATCAGAAGTAGTTGTCTCGATTTGAGATTTAATCTGATTAACTCTTGTTTTGATATCTTTAGCAACACCACCACCATTTACGATTGTAGTATTGTCTTTGTCGATTTGTACTTTTTCACAAGTACCTAACATATCAAGAGTAGTGTTGTCTAAAGAGAATCCTCTTTCTTCAGAAATTACGGTACCACCAGTTAAGATGGCAATATCTTCTAACATTGCTTTTCTACGGTCACCAAAACCTGGAGCTTTAACAGCAGCAATTTTTAAAGAACCTCTTAGTTTGTTTACTACCAAAGTAGCTAATGCTTCACCATCAACATCTTCAGCAATAATTAAAAGTGGTTTCCCTGATTGAGCAACTGGTTCCAATACAGGAAGTAAATCTTTCATCGAAGAAATCTTCTTATCGAACAACAAAATGTAAGGGTTTTCCAATTGTGCTACCATCTTTTCAGAATCGGTAACAAAATATGGAGAAAGGTAACCTCTATCAAACTGCATACCTTCAACAACATCAACGTAAGTATCAGTTCCTTTAGCTTCTTCTACAGTAATAACACCTTCTTTACCAACTTTACCAAAAGCTTGAGCGATTAATTCGCCAATTGTTTCGTCGTTGTTAGCTGAAATAGAAGCAACTTGTTTGATTTTTTCAGAAGAATCACCAACTTTTTTAGCTTGTTTAGCTAAATCTTTAACAATAGCTTCTACAGCTTTATCGATACCTCTTTTTAGGTCCATTGGGTTTGCACCTGCAGCAACGTTTTTCAAACCTTCTTTAACGATTGCTTGAGCTAAAACGGTTGCGGTAGTTGTACCGTCACCTGCCAAATCATTGGTTTTAGAAGCAACTTCCTTTACCATTTGCGCGCCCATATTTTCTAATGGATCAGCTAATTCTATTTCTTTCGCAACAGTAACACCATCTTTAGTTACTTGTGGAGCACCAAATGATTTGCTAATTATTACGTTTCTACCCTTAGGGCCTAATGTTACCTTTACAGCATTTGCCAACGCATCAACGCCTCTTTTAAGACCGTCTCTTGCATCGATATCAAATCTTATATCTTTTGCCATTTTAAATTTTAGTTTAGATTATTGACCTTGAGCTATTCGCCTTGATCAAGAAAATTATTAATTATTTTTTCAGTGAATGTGAATTTCGCAAATGGCTAATGGCCATAAGCTGAAGGCTATTTAGATAATAGCAAGGATGTCACTTTCTCTCATCATTAGGTAATCTGAACCTTCTAATTTCAATTCAGTTCCAGCATATTTACCGTAAAGAACAGTATCACCAACCTTAACGGTAACTTTGTCATCTTTTGTACCAGGACCTACCGCTACAACTTTACCTTTTTGTGGTTTCTCTTTTGCAGTATCAGGAATATAAAGTCCAGACGCAGTTTTAGTTTCAGCTGCCATTGGCTCTATAAGAACTCGATCTGCCAATGGTTTGATATTAACTTTAGCCATAATTATTAATTTTTAAATTGATTTTTAGTTTCGTGGGTATACAAAGGCAGAAATTATGCCATTGCCTATTTCCTGACAAATTGTAAACAAAAAATGCCAGCTTGTCATAAGCTGGCATCTATATAAATTTGTTAGGATATTTTATAAACTATCCGAAGGAGTAGCTTCGTTGGTTACAGGTGGTGTAACCTCTTCTGGTAATGTCTCTGGAACTGTTGTTTCAATGTCATCACCTTGTAATAATTTAGAATCTGCATCACCAAAGTTGCCTTTAAGTGCAATGTTAGATGCTAGGATTAGAACAATTAGTAGTCCTGCTAAAGTCCATGTACTCTTATCTAAAAAGTCACCTGTTTTTTTAACTCCGCCTACAACTTGGTTACCTCCGCCACCAAATGAAGAAGAAAGTCCGCCTCCTTTTGGATTTTGTACCATAATCACCAATACTAATAATAAGCAAACGACAATGATAAGTATCAAGAATATTGAAAATGTACTCATTCTAAAATTATTTATTTTCTTTTTGAATTTTTTCTACTGCCCTAATTCGGTCTGCAAAGAAACTACTTTTTTCCGGATATTTCAAACTTAAAATTTTGAATGCTTGAATGGCCTTCTTATACTGTTTTTGCTCTAAATAAACCCTGGCCAAAGTTTCGGTCATCAATTCGTTTTTATCAATTCTCGAGGAGCTCGAAATATCGATAGTGGTATTCTTTTCTTCTATAGGTACAATTTTAGGATTGTTGGCTATAAACCTATCGATACGGTCAAATTTCTTCTTTTTAATAGCCTCATCTTTTGGTGAGATTGTACTTTTAATTTTTATGACTGCTTGTTTAACCTCAGCTTTTTCAATAATTTTTTCTACTGTTTTATTAGAAGCTAAATTCAACCACTCTGAAAAAGAATATTTTTCTTTGGCATCAAAAATCAATGGTTTGCCAATATCTAAAGTTTCTTCCTCCTTAGAAATTTTTGGTTTTTTCGATTGAAAAAGCTTGGGGTCTAAAATATGTTCAGCGTCATTCTTATCTTGAGGTAGCGGCTTGTCTTCAGATTCTACTATTAGAGCTGATGGCTTTTCTTTTTTTACAAGGGGTAGGGGCTTATTTTCTGGTTCTTCAATTGATAAAATCGATTCAACTTCTTTGACATCCTCTTCAACTAAAATCGTTGTATCAGATTTTTCCTTAGAAGAATTGAAATGCAAAAAATCTTTTGAGGTGATAAAATCAAAAAGCACATCTCTATCAGTAGTAAAGGCTGCAGTTGTTTTAAGTGCTTTATTGTATTTATAGCTATTTAGGTTTTTAAGACCTTTAAGGTGTAAGGCTCTAGCCGCTTGAAAATAGGGGTATTCATTGATAATATCTTCTAGATGTTTGGTATGTATGGGTTCTACCACTTTGGTAGGGTGTTCTAGAAAATATGTAAATTCCTTTACGTTCATTTAATTACCAATCTGCTAATGAGGCGTTGAAAATATCTTGCGTAAGTCTTTCAAAAATTATCTCATGAGCTTCACTTTTAATAGAAGCCAACTGTGTGTCTGCAGGATAGTCATAAAAGAAAGAAAAACTTTGGTCAAATGCTGCATCTTCCTTTAATCGATTATAAAAACGAACTTTTACGCGCATTGATAATCTGTTTTGTGCAGCAGTTTGATTTGCGGTTGCAGACATTGGTGAAATTTTATATTCCGTGATCTCACCTTCATATAATAAATCTGGATTTCCAGAGGTTACAAGATCTAAGCTTGTCTGATTCATAATTCTATCTTGCAATGCCAATGTAAAATCTCTATCAACGCCAGGTTCGAATGTGGAACCCGGACTTTGGGTAGCATAATTCTGAAAATAACTCACCTGAAAAGTTTTGGCATCACCAACATTTCCACCGGTAAAATTATAAATACCACAGCCCATAAGCATGATTACTGGTAGTATGAAAAATATTATTTTTTTGACGTATCTCATTGAAATGGAATTCATTTTTTGCTAAAGATCGTATTGTTTTATCTTTCGGTAAAGTGTTCTTTCAGAAATTCCTAATTCTGAAGCAGCTGCTTTTCTTTTACCGCGATTTCGCTCAAGTGATTTTTTTATCAATTCCACTTCTTTCTCCTGTAAAGATAGGGTTTCTTCTTCTTGAATTTCTTCGGCAAAATGGTATTTGTCCTCGTAAGAATCTTGAGTATGTAACGCTTCTTCCTTTTTAGGTTCTGGTAGATGCAACAGTTTCATATTAGATTCTTCTTGGGTTTCTTGCTCCATTTCAACGTCTTCTTCATCTTCGTTTCCGTAGATTTTACGAATCAGATTTTCATTGTCTTTTTGAACCTTTTGAGAGTCATTGTTCTTCAAAAGCTCCATGGTTAATTTCTTAAGGTCGTTTAGGTCACCCTTCATATCGAATAACACCTTATAAAGAATTTCTCGTTCATTACTAAAATCGCCTTCAGGTTTTTTATTCGAAACCACAGCGGGCAAATTGCTTGTCATGTTATTTGGTAGATAACCATTTAATGTGGCTGCCGATATTGACCTATTCTCTTCTAAAACAGAAATTTGCTCAGCGATATTTCTTAACTGACGTATGTTACCTGGCCATCTATATTTTATTAAAAGTGAAACCGCTTGGTCATCTAAGCGAATAGTAGGCATTTTGTATTTCTGACTAAAATCAGATGCGAATTTTCTAAAAAGCAAATGAATATCCTCAGAACGTTCCCGCAAAGGTGGTATGTTTATTTCTACAGTACTCAATCGATAATATAGGTCCTCTCTAAAGCGCTCTTTTTTAATTGCCTCGAACATATTTACGTTGGTAGCAGCGACAATTCGAACATCTGTTTTTTGAACTTGAGAAGAACCTACTTTTAAAAACTCACCATTTTCTAAAACCCTTAGCAATCGAACTTGCGTTGTTAAGGGTAATTCACCTACTTCATCTAAAAATATTGTACCACCATCAGCAACCTCAAAATAACCACTTCTAGTTTGGGTAGCACCTGTAAACGCTCCTTTTTCATGACCAAAAAGTTCACTGTCTATTGTGCCTTCTGGTATTGCTCCACAGTTTACTGCAATGTATTTAGCATGTTTTCTATGAGATAACGAATGTATGATTTTTGGGATAGCTTCCTTACCAACTCCACTTTCACCAGTTACCAAAACCGAAATATCGGTAGCAGCTACTTGCATGGCTTTTTCCAAAGCTCGATTAAGTTTCGGATCTTGTCCTATAATTTCAAAACGCTGTTTTATGTTTTGTATGCTTTCCATATGAAATGGGTACTATAAAGTTAATTATTGTCTGAAAATCCTACAGCGATTCCTTTTAAGGTAGCCGAAGTACAATCGTTTATTTGAACATTTACAAAGTCACCAACTTTAAAATTTTCCTTCGGAAATACTACTACTGTGCTTTGAGAGTTTCTTCCCATCCATTCATCTTCAGATTTCTTAGATGTTCCTTCTATTAAAACTTCTTGAACTTTGCCAACGTGCTTTTCAGTTCTAAATTGACAATGTTGGCGTTGTAAAGCTATGATTTCTGATAAGCGTCTCTTTTTAGTTTTTTCAGGAACATCATCATCCATCTTTCTTCCGGCCAATGTGCCTGGTCTTTCAGAATAAGCATACATATAGCCAAAATCATATTTTACGTATTCCAATGCTTTCAATGTAGCAGAATGGTCTTCTTCAGTCTCTGTTGGGAAACCAGTAATGATATCTTGTGAGATTGAACAATCAGGTAGAATTTGTCTAATATTATCAATTAGTTCAAAATATTCTTCAATGGTATGTAATCTATTCATTTCTTTTAAAATACGATTACTACCGCTTTGTACGGGTAAATGAATATGGTTGCAGATATTTTTATGTTTGGCCATAGTTTCAATTACATCTAATGTCATGTCTTGTGGATTAGATGTAGAAAACCTGATTCGCATTTTTGGATGCGCAAGTGCAACCGTTTCTAAAAGTTTTGAAAAACTGGTAGCTGTCGCTTTTTGCATTTCAGAAGCATTCTCAAAATTTTTCTTGAGTCCGCCACCATACCATAGATAACTATCTACATTTTGACCTAGAAGTGTAATTTCTTTAAATCCATTTTTCTCAAGTTCATTTACTTCTTCTAAAATTGACTGTGGGTCTCTACTTCGTTCGCGACCTCTAGTAAATGGTACAACGCAAAAGGTGCACATATTATCGCAACCTCTTGTAATTGAAACAAAAGCGGTAACACCATTAGTATTTAATCTTACAGGAGCAATATCGCCATAGGTTTCATCTTTCGATAAAATAACATTTACGGCATCTCTACCAGAATCGACTTCTTTAATTAAGTTGGGTAAATCTTTATAGGCATCTGGCCCTACCACCATATCTACAATTTTTTCCTCGTCTAAAAGTTTGTCTTTCAGACGTTCTGCCATACAGCCCAAAACACCTACTTTTAAATGGGGTCTAGATTTTTTAACCTTATTATATTCTGTTAGTCGTTTTCTTATCGTTTGTTCGGCTTTATCTCTAATAGAACATGTGTTTACAAGAATTAAATCGGCATCCTCTAAAGTTTGGGTAGTGTTAAAACCTTCTGTTGCTAATATAGATGCAACAATTTCACTATCTGCGAAATTCATGGCGCAGCCATAACTCTCTATGTATAAATTACGTTTGTTAGCCTCTTTTTTTTCAACCGCCAAAGTGGTGCCCTGCACATTTTCGTCTATGGTTTTCTCCATTTTGTGTAATACGTTGCAATAAAATATTTGGTTGGCAAAGATACTACTATAATCAAAAATATGACAAGATGACATGATTTTTTAGGTAATCTTTAGGGTTTACCCATAAAAATTATTTAGCTTTATCTTTAAATATAACCACCCTTACCTATGAATTTAGAAATTATTATAGAACGAATAAAATCGAATGCAGATTTATCTTTTGGAGACATTTTTAGTAAGTCTTTTGATTTATTTAAAAAAGTATGGCTGCAGGGCTTTATAGTATTGCTACTGACCTTTGTGGTTATTTTGCCATTTTATATTATTCTTTATATACCAATGATTGCTGCAGGCATAACAGACCCAGAGGTTATTCGAAATAATGAACTACCGCCTATGGTGGCTATTGCCATGGGTATTCTCTCGCCTGTTTTTGCTATTGGTATTTCGACTTTTGCCTTGGCATTGAATGCGGCATTTTTAAAGATTTGTAGACAAAAAGATATAGGCGAAGAAGTAAGCGATGATTATTTCTATTTTTTTAAAGAAGGTCGTTTAGGAAAGGTTTTTATACTTGCATTGTATACGGTTGGGTTAGCTATACTTGGGTTACTTGCTTGTGGTGTTGGTCTTATTTATGTAATCGTTCCTCTTTCATTAATACCAGCTTTCTTAGCTTTTTCTAATGAACTTTCGCCATTAGAAATGGTCAAAGCAAGTTTTGCTCTTGGAAATAAAAATTGGCTTGTTATTTTCGGTTTAGTCTTGATTACAGGTATTGTTGCTGAATTAGGCTTTCTTTTATGCTGTGTAGGTGTGCTTTTTACCGCTATGTTAAGTAAAGTGCCTACCTATTATATGTATAAAGACGGTGTCGGATTCAATGAGATAGAGTAGATATTATGAACTAGCCCACGCAACTAATGGTCGTATTTCTCATCTATTAATCACAACCAGTAAATTGAAAAACCATGAGAAAGAATGTTTTTTTGTTGTTAACTATACTATTTTCAACCTTTATTTCTTGCGACGATGATGGGCCGTATGAAGACTATTTGGTGGCGCGACCTATTTTGCAAGACGCTATTTCGTTTAAGGCTGAAGCAGTTGATATTGTTGACCCTACACCAATTGTTTCATCGGGTAAAATATACACCTACCAGAATTTTATTTTTATAAATGATGTAAACCTTGGTTTTCATGTAATCAACAATCAAAACCCATTATCGCCTGAAAGTATTGCATTTATTAAGCTTGAGGGTAATTATGATATCTCTATAAAAGACGATAAGTTATATGCTGATAGTTATGGTGATTTAGTCATTTTTGATATTTCCGATATAAATAATATTACACTATCAAATCGAATAGTTAATGCCATATATAATAATGATGTTTGGCTTTCGAATATCGAGTACCCCCAAGCTGATTTTTACGAATATGGTGATATTGATTATGATAAGGATATTGTTGTTGGATGGGAAGTGAAAACAGAACGAAGGTCGGTTGCTGATTACGAAAAACGGTTTGAATGTTTGGCTTGTGATTTTGCGTTTAATTCAATAGAAAGCGATAGTGGGTCGCCACAACCTTCTACTGGACAGGGTGGTTCTTTGGCTCGTTTTAAAATAATAGGTAATTATTTATATGTAGTTGATTATAGCGATATCAATATTTTTGACATTTCTAATGTCGAGGAACCAAAAATTTTAGATGATGTTCAAGTAGCTTGGGATATTGAAACTATATATAATCAAGGTGATATTCTATTTATAGGTGGCTCTCAAGGCATGTATATATATGATATTGAAAATCCTGAAAAACCTGAGTTCATTTCAGAATTTAGACATGGTACCGCTTGTGATCCAGTGATAGTTGATGGTGATTATGCTTATGTTACTCTAAAGGGAGGTGGTTTTTGTGGAAATACTGAAAGCGGATTGTACGTGATAGATATTTCTAATTTAAAGAATCCGGAATTAAAAGTTATTTACCCGATGGATGGGCCAAATGGTTTAGGTATTAATGACAATACACTTTTTATTTGCGACGGTGAGGCTGGCCTAAAAGTATATGATAAGACCGATGCTCCTAATATTACCCTAATTAATACTTTCGAAGATATTATTGCATATGATGTTATTCCTTTGTCATCATCACTTTTAATGATTGGAGACCGAGTTTTATATCAATATGAATATGTTAATAATGATATTCGACTCTTGAGTACTTTTGAGTTGTAGAGCTAAAGGATGATTTAATTAAAAAAGGGAAGCTAGTTTTAGCTTCCCTTTTTTTGATTATTGTTCAGACGATATCATTTTTATATCCTCCTGTTTTACTTTAGAGTTGACAATTTCCGTTTGTTTGTCAATAAGACGGCTAAGATTTTTGAGTTCTAAATTCAGTTCATCGGTGATTTCTTTGAAGAAATGTTTTGCTTGTTGTGTAGGGGCGAAATCACCTCTTTGAGAATCAGCTAATAGAAATGCAATTCTATTATTTATTCTAATGCCATAATTAAGAGGGTCCTGCCTACTTTGATTTTTAGTCATATGTATGTTATTTTCTATAATCGAAAGTTCAGTTTCATAGTCAGAAACTAACTGTTGTATGGCATCATTGTCCTTCGTTTTTTCTTTAAGGTATTTCAAATCTTTTTGAATGCTTCTTATCTTAATTATTGCTTCATTAGCTTTACTTACTTGGTCACGTACGGCAATTAGAAAATCAAATTGCTCTTGATAATCACTCTGTGTGTTAGGTAATCTTGGGTCTTTTACAATTTTAAATTCTTGTTCTTTGGATGTTCCATTTACGGTGAGTTTTAATTTGTAGATGCCAGGTATGGCTTTCGGCCCTTTGTTTGGTGAAGAATAAAAAATCATACCTTCAAATGACTTATAGCCTTGATAACGCATATCCCAAACCATATGATTTCCACCAGCTTTTACCTTTAATTGTTTAGTGGCTGTAGGGTCTAACTTGTTTTCTTTAGCACTAGTTGAATAACGCTGTATTAAAGTGCCGTCTTTTTCTAAAATTTCAAGTTGTACAGAATCACTTTCATGAAATTTGTTTAAAACATAATTGATTATAACACCATCAGGATGATTCATGCCAACCAATTTCGGGTCGGGTTTGGACCATCCGCCAGATTGGTGCATTCTGTAAGATGTATCAGGTTTGTAAAGATAGAAGTCACTGTTGGCTACCTCGCTAGATATTTGATGCAGTGGTGTTAGGTCATCAATAATCCAAAAACTTCTACCATGAGTAGCTACTATTAAATCATTATCTCTGACTTGTAAGTCTCGTATGGCCGTAATTGGAAGATTTAATTGAAAAGGAGCCCAAGATTTACCATCGTCAAAGGAAATATACATACCCCATTCTGTACCTGCATATAAAAGACCTTCTCTAACTAAGTCAGTTCTAATCACCCTTGTATAATAGTTGTCTTTGATACCATTTGTTATTAATGTCCAGCTTTCTCCATAATTATCAGTTTTGTATAAATAGGGGGTGTAATCGCCAAATTTATAAGCTGTAGCTGCTACATATACAGTGCCTTTATGAAAAGGACTGGGGTCTATAGAATTGATTATATTCAATTTAGGGGACATAGAAGCTGGCGGAGTTACATTTGTCCAAGTTGTGCCATTGTCTTTTGTCACGTGAATTAAACCATCATCACTACCGGTCCAGATTACACTTTTCTCTAGTGTAGACTCAGCAATAACAAAAATATTTGAATAAAATTCTGCTCCTGTATTATCTTGTGTTATAGGTCCACCTGAAGATTCTATAGTTTCTGGAAGACTTCTGGTTAAATCTGGTGAAATTGTTTTCCAAGACTGGCCTTCATCAGTTGTCATATGAAGAAAATTAGATCCTGCGAATAATTTATTAGAATCGTGTCTACTGAATGTGACTGGGTAGTTCCAATTAAAACGATATTTCATAATTTCAGCTCCAGAACCTGCAGGGTTATCTGGCCAAACATTCGTTGACCGTGCTTGGCCTGTAGTGTGATCTAATCGGTTCATATAGCCTTTATAAGTTCCGCCATATACAATCTGATTATTTTTCGGGTCTGGCGCTAGATGTGCACTTTCGCCACCAGCGGTAGGTTCCCAATCTCTTTCTGTAATAGATTCTCCAGAGGATCTATGAGAAATACGTAAGGCGGTATTGTCTTGTTGCGCTCCATAAATACGATAAGGAAAAATACTGTCTGTTGCTATTCGATAAAATTGAGCAGTAGGTTGATTGTAATAAGTCGTCCAGTTGTTTCCGCCGTCATTTGAAATTTGAGCACCACCGTCATCTGCAATAACCATACGGTTATTATTGTTGGGGTCTATCCATAAATCATGATGGTCACCATGAGGAGCATTCTTAAGAGTGAATGTTTTACCACCATCTGTAGAGACGCCATAACTAACATTCATAACATAGAGCTTGTCAATGTTTTTGGTATCGGCATAAATACGAGTGTAATACCATGCACGTTGTCGTAATGCCCTGGTTTCATTTATTTTTTTCCAAGTAGCTCCTGCATCATCAGATCTGAAAAGTCCACCATTGTCTGCTTCTATAAGCGCCCATATGCGATTCGAATCTATCGGTGAAACCGTGATGCCTACTATACCCCATGGCGAACTAGGTAGCCCTGTTTTTGTAGAAATATCGTTCCATGTGTCGCCGCCATCGGTGCTTTTAAAAAATTTACTGTCAGGTCCGCCACTATCCATTCGGTATCCATTTCTTTTCATTTGCCAAGTGGTGGCGTAGATAATTCTGCTATTATTGGGGTCTAAAATTAAATCCCCTGCTCCAGCCTTATCGCTAACATAAAGCACTTTTTCCCAATTATCACCACCATCTTTAGAGCGAAATACACCTCTAGTTTCATTAGGCTTCCATAAATTTCCAATAGCAGCCACATATACTAAATCTGGATTTTTAGGATGGATTCGGATTCTTGAAATATGTTCTGAATCTTTGAGACCAATAAATATCCAGGTTTCTCCTGCATCCATACTTTTCCATAGCCCTTTACCTGAAGAAACGTTGCCACGTAATGTTTGCTCACCCTCGCCAACATAAATAATATTTGGGTCAGATTCAGAAACTGCAATAGCGCCAATAGAACCACCAAAAAAGCCATCTGAAATACATTGCCAGCTATTTCCTGCGTCTGTAGTTTTCCAAACACCTCCACCTGCGGTTCCCATATAATAAAGGTTATTGTTATTGGCGACACCGGTAACGGTACCTGCGCGACCACCTCTAAATGGTCCGATAGATCTATATTCCATGCCGTTATATAGAGATTCGTCATAGCTGACGGTATTTTTTTTGCGTTGTGCGTTTAAATTTTGAAATGGTTGTAAACAGAATAAAGCGGTCAGTATAACGATGTAAAGCTTCTTCATTTTAAAGTAGTTTGAGTTAGTTTCCTTAAAAATAGAAATAAATGATATGCTTCAGTTATCGACATTGCTAAACTTTTTTAATTCTGTAAAATTCACGATTTTACAAGGATGCTTCTGCGTATTTAGAGGGAAAAATGACTAGATGAAATTTTAAAGTTTAATTTTTAGTATACATTTGTAGGTATAAACAAGGTTGATGGCGAAAAATTTAGTAATTGTTGAGTCCCCTGCAAAGGCCAAAACTATAGAAAAGTTTTTGGGAAAAGATTTTAAGGTTGAATCGAGCTTTGGTCACATTGCAGATTTGCCTTCAAAGGAGTTGGGAGTAGATGTCGAGAATGATTTTACCCCGAAATATATAGTTGATAAGGACAAGCAGGCTTTGGTTAAAAAACTAAAGGCTCTGGCTGATAAAGCTGAAACTATCTGGCTCGCAAGTGATGAGGATCGAGAGGGTGAGGCTATTTCTTGGCACCTAGCAGAAGAACTAGGTTTAG
>TARA_R110002074_G_scaffold39418_1_pt1 | contig 30253 bp, 32 predicted proteins | sample TARA_R110002074 | Tara Oceans TARA_R110002074 (sample SAMEA4397215) | marine metagenome | biome: Polar Biome; feature: [MIX] marine epipelagic wind mixed layer (ENVO:01000061); material: water (ENVO:00002006), including particulate matter (ENVO:01000060) such as... | depth 10-100 m | reverse complement strand
CTAATACCTAATACCTAATACCTAATACCTAATTTAGTGAAGTTCATTAAACCATTTTACATACAAAGCCGTTTCTTCTACGCATGCATCACGCTTATGGTGTTATTTGTGCTTAGCTTTGTATTTCCTAGATGGTTCGTTATTGTCAAACTGCTGTTTTTAGTACTTTTAATATTTACGCTTCTTGATGTTTTATTATTGTTTACTGCAAAACGAGGTATTAATGGCATTAGAATACTACCTGAAAAATTTAGCAATGGTGACCAAAATCCAATACGATTAAGCATTGAAAACTATTACACCTTCCCTATTTTTATTAAAATAATTGATGAAATACCTGTACAATTTCAAGTTCGTAATTTTAATATTGAACGAAAATTGGATGCAACTAGCAAAACTGAATTGCAATATAAATTGCGACCAACCGAACGTGGTGAGTACCATTTTGGTAAACTAAATATGTATGCAACTTCTGTATTTGGATTGATTGCAAGGCGTTTTAGTTTTTGTGATGATGCAATGGTTCCAACTTATCCTAGTTTTATTCAATTACGCAAATATAATTTAATGGCAATTAGCAATAATTTGCACCAATATGGTATTAAAAAAATCAGAAGAATCGGTCATACCATGGAATTTGAACAGATAAAAGAGTATGTTTTAGGTGATGATTTACGAACCATTAATTGGAAAGCTACTGCAAAATCCAATCAATTAATGGTTAATCAATTTCAAGACGAAAAATCACAGCCTGTGTATTCCGTTATCGATAAAGGCAGACTCATGAAAATGCCTTTTGATGGATTGAGTTTATTGGATTATGCTATAAATGCAGCCTTAGTAATATCGAATGTTGCTATTAAAAAACACGATAAAGCTGGAACTTTTACTTTTTCAAAAAAGGTGGAAAACATGGTAGTTGCAGAAAAACGAACATCACAAATGAACTTGATTTTAGAAGGACTTTATAATATTAAAACCGATTTCTTTGAAAGCGATTTTGGTCGCTTATATGGCGATGTAAGGCGTAACATAACACAACGAAGTTTACTATTGCTATACACCAATTTTGAAACTTTAGATAGCTTGCATAGGCAATTACCATATTTAAAAGGAATGGCAAAGAACCATTTATTGGTAGTTATCTTCTTTAAAAATACTGAATTGAATAATTTAATTGAAAACAAAGCAAAAACCATTCAGCAAGTTTATGATAAAGTTATAGCCGAAAAATTCGCTTTTGAAAAACGTTTAATAGTTAACGAGCTTAAAAAGTATGGCATTTACTCCATCCTTACAACTCCTGAGAATTTAACCCTTGACACGATTAATAAGTACCTCGAAATTAAAGCAAGAGGCTTACTTTAACAATTCAGAAGTAAAAAATAACAGTTCAGTAAATCAAATTACCTCAACTGGTTTTTATAATAGATTTTTACAGTGTTAAACATTAAAAAACACATTATTATGAACTTTTTGAAAAAAAATTACGAAACCCAAATTATTAATAGAAATGTATTGAGTAAAGCTATCGTACTAATTCTTACACTTATTTTAAGTACAACTTTAAGTAGCGCTCAAACCGAAAACGGAAAAGACATTACTGTAACCATCGATAATATTACTAACGACAGAGGTCACGTTATTATAGGACTTCATACAACTGACACTTTTATGAAGACTGAGGCTTTACAACAAGCAGCTGCAAAAGTAAAAGACGGAAAAGTAGTCGTAACCTTTAAAAATGTTGCTCCTGGAAACTATGCATTATTAGCTTTACACGACGAAAATGATAATAAACGTATGGACTTTGAACCTAATGGTATGCCTCTAGAATCTTTTGGTTTATCTAACAATCCAATGTTAATGGGACCTCCAACTTTTTCAGAAGGAAAGTTTGAAGTTTCTAATGAAAACGTAGCCTTAACAATTTCATTCTAACAACTTGTATCAATCAAAAAAAGAAAAAAGGTTGTCTAAAAATCACTTTTTAGACAACCTCTTTATCCAATCAATCAAAAACTAACTATTAATCATATAGTTATACGGTTTCATTTAACCAAGCTTTCATCATCCAAACGGTTTTCTCTTGTTCAGATATAAAACCACTCATCATCGCATTGGTTCCTTCATCATCAGCATCATCTGACTTGTTCAATATATCTCTTTCAATTTTTAATAGCTCTGTTAAAGAATCCACTATTAGCTTTACTGCTTTTTTATCTTCTGAAACATTTCTACCAACTGGAACTTTTCCATAATTGGAGTAATCATCAAAGGTATGTAAAGGTGTTTCACCAAGTGTTAATATACGCTCGGCAATTTCATCTACTTTCATATTAGCATCATTGTAAAGCTCTTCAAACTTAACATGTAAATCAAAAAAAGCGCGCCCTTTAATGTTCCAATGTATGCCTCTTAAATTTTGATAATACAATTGAAAATTAGCTAATAATGTATTTAAATCTTCTGCTAAAACTTTAGCTTTATCACTATCTAATCCTATACTATTTAATGTTGTCATATCGTCATATTATTTGTTTACTACAAATTTAATCTATTAAAAAGGTATTTTAGTATAAATTTTATTGATAGTTTTTATATCTTTATAGCATAAAATTATAAACATGACAATAACACAATTATATTATGTTTTGGCTGTTGCAGAGCATCAAAATTTCACCAAAGCAGCTGAAAAATGTTTTGTAACACAACCTACGTTGAGTATGCAAATTCAGAAGCTGGAAGACCAATTGGATGTACAGATTTTTGACAGGACCAAGAAGCCCATTGAGCTAACTGAAATTGGTAAGAAAATAGTGCATCAAGCAAAAAATATTGTAAATGAAGCCGATAGAATAAAAGATATAGTAGATCAGCAAAAAGGATTTATAGGAGGCGAATTTAGACTTGGTATAATTCCAACTATAATGCCTACGCTGTTACCTATGTTTTTAAAAACATTTATAAAGCGCTATCCAAAAGTAAAGTTAAAGATTGAAGAATTAACAACCGACGAAATTATACAACGTATTAATGATGGTCATTTAGATGCTGCTATTGCAGCGACTCCATTAGAAAACGAATCTATTAAAGAACGTCCTTTATATTATGAACCTTTTGTGAGCTATATCCCAAAAGGACATCGGTTACATGACAATAAAAAAATTGACGTTTCGGAGCTAGAGATTGAAGATATGCTTTTGCTTGAAGATGGTCATTGTTTTAGAGATGGCGTTATTAACTTATGCAAATCATTTAAAAAACATGACGAAGATAATTTTCAATTGGAAAGCGGAAGCATTGAAATGCTTGTAAAACTATCTAACGAAGGTCTTGGAATGACCTTGTTACCATACTTACACACCTTGGACATTAAGGAAGCCGAAAAAAACAACCTACATCACTTTAATGATCCAATTCCAGCTCGCGAAGTGAGTATTATTTATCATAAAAGTGAATTAAAAATGCAAATTATTGAAGCTTTGCATAGTGTTATTTCTGGAATAATTAGAGGCGCAATCGCATTTCAAAACGTTAATATAATTAGTCCTTTAGCTAAATAAAAAAAACGACTCTTTCGAGTCGCTTTTCATTATGCTTTTAAATAAATTAAACATTGATTTAGTTCTGGATTCTGCGTAATTAAAGAATGAATAAATATTTTCAATTCTTCTATTTCGTAAGGCAACAATCTTTTTAGTGCCTTTTCGAGTTCCTTGCAAAACAAATTAGCATCAAAACTCACTTTTTTTAGTACAGTTTTGGTGTACTCAAACATTGCTCTTGACATAAGTTACTTAGGTTTTATTTGATAAATAATAAAAAGTAAAAATGTATCTATAGGCTTTTTGTTTGCAATTATATAATTCTAAATTTAAGAAAAAAAATCGATTAAAAATCTTTTTTATATAGAATTTAACAGCCTGTAAAAGTTAAACAATTGATAATCAATTGGTTTTTAACTATTATATTAAAACCTATTATCTCCATCCAAAATATTTCCCAAACCACCCAAAATACTTCCCTCTCCTCTATCCTTTCCACCACCTTGTGGTGCGGTTGCCAACACTCGTCCTGCTAATCTACTAAAAGGTAGTGACTGTATATAAACCGTTCCTGGACCTTGTAATTTTGCAAAAAACAATCCTTCACCACCAAATACCGTGTTTTTTATGCCACCAACAAATTCTATATCATAATCTACATCTTGTGTAAAACCAACAATGCAGCCAGTATCAACTTTTAAAATTTCTCCTGGTTGTAGTACTTTTTTAGACATGGTGCCGCCAGCGTGTACAAATGCCATTCCATCTCCTTCTAATTTTTGCATGATAAACCCTTCGCCTCCAAATAAACCACGACCAAGTTTTTTTGAAAACTCAATTCCTACACTTACGCCTTTTGCGGCACATAAAAAGGCATCTTTTTGGCAAATAAATTTACCTCTAAATTCAGTTAAATCTATTGGTATAATTTTTCCTGGGTAAGGTGATGCAAAAGACACATTTCTTTTACCACTTAAATTGTTGTAAAAAGCAGTCATAAATAAACTTTCACCTGTAAGGATACGTTTTCCTGCGCCTAATATTTTTCCAAGAAAACCTGAATCTTTTTGCGAACCATCGCCAAAAATGGTTTCCATTTTTACTCCATCGTCCATCATCATGAAACTTCCTGCTTCGGCTACGACGCCTTCTTGTGGATCTAATTCTATTTCGACATATTGCATTTCTTCGCCGTAAATTCTATAATCTATTTCGTGAGCTGTCATATATATAGTGTTTAAAAGTTGATTTGTTTATATGTTGATTTGTTTTATGTTATGTTACAAACTAATTACTAAAAACTAACTACTTTTTACCTTGAGCGTCCACTCAAAATCAAAATTAGACACCTCAATTCCCTCAGAATTAGTGCCTATAGAGTTTAACCAAATAGTTTGCCCTTCTCCAGTTTCTATGACTTTAGTTATTGTATTATCTATTTCAAGTCCTTGGGAGCATGTAAATGTTATTCGTCCAGTTGCTTTTTTTGTAAATGATGCTTTATTATTTAGAACCAACATAGAAATTTTTTCACCACTTTGCTCAATCTTATCCATAACCAATGCTCCGGTTGTAAGTTCAGCTGCCATACCTTGAACTGCCCAGAACATAGATTTAAATGGGTTTTGATTTATCCATTTGTGCTTTACCGCTACTGTACATATTTCATTATTAATAGTTTTAACACGAACACCTGTAAAAAAAACAGATGGAAGTTTAAAGATATTGAAAGTGTTGATTTTTCTAGGAGTTAGCTTCATTTACATTGTATTTATCACAAAAATATCGAAAATATACGACATATCTATTTGTTAAATTTATGTTAATATTTAGTACTTTGTATTGCATAATACCTTTTTTTAACCATATATTTGCATAAGAAACTATTATATGTTTTAAACTATGTTATCAAATCACCATAAAAATGTTGCTGCTGTTATACACCTTTCTGCTTTATCTAAGTTCATATTTCCGTTAGGCAATTTTATTATGCCTTTAATTTTTTGGACTATGAATAAGGATAAATCAGGATTTATAGATAAGCATGGTAAACAAGCTATTAATTTTCAGTTAAGTATATTGCTTTATACGTTTTTTATTGGTGCCATAACGATACCTTTATTTTTATTTGGTGTTTTAAACCATATAGATTTTCCTGAATTTTGGCAAGCTTACGATTTTGATTTTAATTTTCATTTATCAAATCGAGATAGTTACAATGTAGTTATTTTCTCAATTTTAGCTGGTTTATTAGTTATTGCTGCATTTGTTTTAGAAATTATTTTTATAATCATTGCAACAAGTAAAGCAAACCAAGGCGAACCATATAAATATCCATTAACAATCAATTTTTTAAAATAATAAATCAATCGAAAACTAATCATCAATCATTGATCAATCAAAAAATGAACAGTTATTATAAACTTAAATTCTAAAAATACATGTAATCTAATCAATTACATGCACTTAGAACAAACACAAAAATGAACACATGAAGATAGAAAACACCAAGGCACAAATGCGTAAAGGCGTTCTGGAGTACTGCATACTATCGATATTAAAAGATGACGATGCGTATGTTGCAGAAATTCTAGGCACTTTAAAAGACGCAAAGATGCTAGTTGTTGAAGGCACGATTTATCCGTTGCTTACGCGCTTAAAAAACGCAGGTCTGCTCAATTATCGTTGGGAAGAATCGACATCTGGACCTCCAAGAAAATATTATGGTTTAACCGAAACAGGTAAATTATTTTTAAACGAACTTAATACCACTTGGAGCGAATTACAAAACGCAGTTAACCTAGTAACAAGACAAAAAACAACAAAAAAATGAATAAAACAGTCAATATAAATTTAGCAGGTACATTCTTTCACATAGACGAGGATGCATACCAAAAATTACAACGCTACCTTGAGGCTATTAAACGTTCATTTACAGACTCACAAGGTCGAAATGAAATAATTGCAGATATTGAAACACGTATTGCAGAGCTTTTCAATGAGCGTGTTGAAAACGATAAACAAGTAGTCTCAATAAAAGAAGTAGAACAGGTTATTACCATTATGGGACAACCTGAAGATTATATGGTAGATGAAGAAATATTTGAAGACGAACCAAAACGTACATATTCTACTTCAAGAACAAACTCTACAAGAAAATTATATAGAGATACCGAAAATGCTTATATAGGTGGTGTTTCAGCTGGTTTAAGCCACTACTTTGGCATTGAAGTCTTATGGATTAGGCTTATTTGGGTGTTACTGTTTTTTGGTGCAGGTACAGGTGTACTGGTTTACATTTTATTATGGATATTAATGCCTGCGGCCGAAACAACATCTGAAAAACTGGCAATGTCGGGAAAGCCAGTTAACATTACTAATATAGAAGAAAAAGTAAAAGAAGGGTTTAGTAATGTTAAAGATAGTTTGGATGAAGTAACAGACAAACTAAAAAGTGGAGATTATAATAAAGCTGGTGACAAAATTAAAACCACTTCTCGCTCCTTTTTTGATGCCCTTGGAAATGTAATCATGTTTTTCTTTAAGATTTTCGCAAAATTCATAGGCATTATCTTAATTATTATTGGAGCTACAACTTTAATTTCACTTATTGTAAGCTTGCTCTCTGTTGGTGTTGTGGATCTATTTCATTTTGATGGAATAGACATGGCAAATGTATTCTACTCATCAAATTTACCAATTTGGGTTGTTTCCTTACTAGCTCTTTTTGCCGTAGGAATACCGTTTTTTTACATCTTCATATTAGGTTTAAAAATATTGGTCAACAACCTTAAACCAGTTGGCCGAACAGCAAACTTTACCCTATTAGCATTATGGTTAGCATCCATAGTGACTCTGGCAATTTTCGCAGCAAAGGAAGTCGCCGAATTTTCCAGAGAAGGTGAATTTACCGAAAATATAGAGTTGAACATTAAAGCCAATGACACATTATATGTCGAGATGGTTAATAATGAAAAGTATGCACGAAATAACTATAGAAGCAACGATTTTGACATTGTTTATAGTGATAACGATGTGAAACAAATATATTCGTCAGATGTAAGGTTTTCGGTAAGATCAACAAACGACTCTGTGGCTTATATGAAAATTGTAAAAGACGCAAGAGGTAGAACCTATCAAGCCGCAAGAGATCGTGCTGAAGAAATTATTTACAGTTTTAATTATAATAATGGCAAATTGGTGTTAGATAATTACTTCTTAACAGATGCTAGCAATAAATTTAGAGATCAAGATGTAACAATTACGTTGTATATGCCTGAAGGAAGTATTATTTACGCCGATGAAAGCACACGTAACTTTAGAAGCTGGAGATATGCATCAGATATTATATCTCGTAATAAACAAAACCATTATCTAAAGATTCGCTACAATGATGTTGAGTGTTTGGATTGTGATGATGAAAATTCAATAATTGAAATTAAAGATGAAGAATCTTCACTTGAAGTTGACAGAGATAAAATTGAGTATAAAGATAGCGAAGTAAAAGCAACCATTGATTCCAGTGGAATTTCAATAAAATCTAATAACAATTAACAATTCAAGAACAAAATTCAACAGTTCAGAACATAATAAATTTAAAAAACACAATTAAAAAAGATATTTACAAAGAATAAAAATTAATCAAATCATGACAACTATATCAAAATTTATCACAGCCCTAATTGTAAGTCTATTACTTGTTTCCTGTAATTTCGATTTTGGAAATGGCTTCGGTGTTAGAGGAAACGGAGATGTTGAAACCGTAGAGCGTGTTCTAAACGAAGATTTTACCGAAATTAAAGTAAGCCGAGGAATGGACGTTTATTTAACCCAAAGCGACCAGGTAAGTTTAAGCGTAGAAGCAGACGAAAATTTACATGACATCATTATAACCGAAATAGAAAATGGTGTTTTATTAATTTCAACCGAAGAAAACATAAGCTATTCAAAATCTAAAAAAGTAATGTTAAGCTTTAAAAACATTTCTAAAATCACAGCTACAAGTGGTAGCGATGTATATTCTACAAATACAATTGTGGCAGATAATTTGGAATTAAAAACAACAAGCGGAAGTGATATGGAACTGGACATAGACGTAAAAGTTGCCGATTGTAAATCAACCAGTGGAAGCGATCTTAGGGTGTCGGGAAACACAGATAAGTTATATGCTGAAGCCACAAGTGGTAGTGATATAAAAGCAGGGAACTTAAAAGCTAAAATAAGCGAAGTAAGAGCTACTAGTGGCGCAGATATTACTGTAAATACGTCGCATGAATTATATGCTAAAGCAACAAGTGGTGGAGATATAAAATACTATGGCAATCCAGAAAAAGTCACAAAAAAAGATGGCGTTTCTGGTAGCGTACGTAAACATTAAACCAATCAAAAAAAACATACTCCTTTAATAGAGTATGCTAATCAATCATGTTTAACCATCCCAATGTTAAAATCTAACATTGGGATGGTTTTTTACATATATTTGTTAAATACAAAATTTGATTATGATGCTTAAAAAAGGTTTACTACTTACTTTTATTTTGCTTTTAAGCACTCTTGTACAGGCTCAAAAAAAAGAGAGGATAAAAGGGAATAAAAATGTAACAATTCAAGAAACACCCATAAATTCGTTCAATAAAATTTTGGTTGGAGAAGATTTCTTCATTGATATTATAGAAGGTGAAAGTGCTTCTGTTTTTATTGAAACTGATGATAATCTTCATGATATTATTCAATTTAACGTTGCCGACAGTGTTTTAAGCTTCAAAACAACCAAAAATATTACTTCTAAAAAAAGACTAAGCATAAAGGTTATTTACACGACTTCCTTAAAGGAAATTGAAACTGTAGATAATGGTGAAATTAGCTCGCTAACATCTATAAACCTAGACGATGTATCGGTAAAAAGCAGTGGTACTTCAAAAGCATTTTTAAATATAAAATCTCAAAATTTTAATCTAACAAGTAGTGACAGAGCAAGAGTAAAACTTAATGTGACTGCTAATGAAACTAAGTTTGAACTAAGTGAAAACAGTAAACTAGACGCTTTAATTAATGCCGATAGAATGCTTATAGATTTATACCAAAGAACCGATGCAAAAGTTCGTGGGAATTTAGATAAACTAAAGGTAAGAGCTAGTAATTCTTCAAATCTAGAAGGAAAAGAATTAGTGTCTATTAATTGTGAAGTGTTATCTGAAGATAATAGCGATGTTGCTATAAATGTTACCGAAGAATTATTTATAGACGTATCTGGAAGTGGGGAAGTTTACATTTACAACGACCCAAAAATCACTTTAAATAAATTTGCAGATACTGCAAAACTTCATAAAAAGGAGCTGAAAAAATAATATTATTAACAACGAGTATTCCTAAAATAGGTTGACAGTTTTTAATTAAAATTCCATAACCCTCTTTATTTCAAATTTTTAATATACTCCCAGCAAAAAAACGTAAAATAATTTATACTTTTTTACAAAGAAAGTAGAAGTATAAAAACATCTCTTATACTCCAAAAAAATTGAAAGCTTAGCTTCCATGATAGTAAAAAAATGTTTGTAACGGTTGAGCTATGCGCATAACTCGAAATTAGATATTATGTTAATCTGTTTTAAATATGCTTTTTGTTACCGTAGCATTATTACTGTTTACAATTAAATAATAGGATACTGAGGTTTGTTGGTTTTCTAATAAATACTCAGTGGTTGTTTCGTCTAATTTTTTTTCTTTAATTACCTCAATTGATAATAAGCAGCTTTCAAGCAAATGCAATTGTGATTTTAAAATAGTATTATCATCATCCAATTCTAAATACAAAATACCTTTTTCTATTCCTGCAGCGCACATACCTTTTTTAATTAATTTTGAAGGTTGATTGTAGGTTAAAATTATTTTATTAAGGTGGTGACCAATAATTTTAAATTCACACTCTTTATTGCCATAGGCTCTTAAATCTATAGCTTCATGAGAATTTAGCATGAGAAAATGATAGGTTTCATTTATCGTATTTGATTTATCAGTACTGTTACCTTCTTTTATTTTAACATCAAAGGATAAAACTTGTGGGTATTCATTTTGAGCATACGAGAATACACAGTATAACAAAAAATAAATCGATACTATTTTTTTCATTTTGTTAAAATAGTGAATTAGCTAAAGTATTTAATTCTGCACTTTACCATTTACAATATTAAGAATCTTATTAAGAGTGCCATTATCATGATAAATAATTAATGTGCCATTTCCATTTTTCAAAGAGCCTGGGTCAAGTTTTTTCCCATTAATGTCGTTCATTTCCAGTACGTTCCCTATACTACCATTTACATAATTAATTCTTTCTTTAACAATTCCATTAGGGTATAGTACTTTAGCGATTCCGTTTAATTTACCACTCGAATAGTTTTTGAGGGTGCCTAGGCTACCATTAGGGTAGTATTCTTCCCATGGACCCTGCTTTTTTTCATACTTTAATTGCCCCTTTACCCGCAATGTTCCATCAGGAAAGTACTGTTTAAATGACTTATCTCCATTTTCTGATGGATTATGACTAACGTCTAATACAAGCTTATTGTTTTCATCAAACCGTTTTAAAGACATTATATGTTCAGTACCACTAGACGCGTATTCTGCTGTTTCTGTTGGGTGATTGGTAGTAATAGACGAATCGAAATACTCCCATAACCCTACTTTTTTATCGGCACTATAATTACCTTTTGCTATATTTTTACTGCCTCGAGACTCCCAAAAACCAGTTTTTTTATCGTTTTGATAGTTACCCTTTTGAATTAAAGTGTTGCTCCGGTCGTCTCTTAATTCATAGGGACCATTCTTGATACCTTTTGAATATGTAATAGACATTTTTTCTTTTTCATTTCCATTATTTTTCATTAAAATCCAAGATCCGTTTCGTTTTCCTGATAGCATATTCCCCTTGACTTTAAGTTCACCATTGCTTTTTCGTTCTTCGTACGGCCCATTTAAGACACCCTGCTCATTAAAAGTTTCTAGTTTTAGAAGTTGATCAGAGTTCCGTTTATACTCCTCCCATCGACCGGTTTTTATACCTCCTTTGGCATAAGTTCCTTTTGTGTTGATAAATGATTGCTTCCAATTGGTGCTGTACGTTATCCATTCTCCAAATTTTTTGTCATTTAAGTAGTTCCCTTTTTCCTTAGGAAGTTGATCTCCATTTTTATTGAGCCAAAATAGTTGATATAACCCTGACCTTTTACCATCTAGGTAATTGGCAGAGCCGTTCCATTTGCCTTTGCTTGTATAATAATTCCATAGGCCAGTTTTTCTTCCATCAAGAAAATTACCTTGTGCCTTAATCTTTCCGCTTTTTTCATAATAAACCTTCCATAAGCCGGTTTTTTTACCCTGGCTGTCTTTTTTGCCAACTTCACGGTTTTGAGCGTATAGGTTAAGACATGAAATAAACAGTGTGATAATAATTAGTAGTACTTTTCGATTCATTTTACTTTTATTGATTCATTTAACAAATTGTATATTTCGTTTAGCTAAACGAAATTTTGGGAACAACTTTTTTGTGAATTTATTAAAAAATGGAAAAATAAAAAAACATAGCCAAATTTTTTAGCATTTTGCTTATTTAAGGTTGCATTCGATTTTTATTGATTTTCTATTTCAAAATTCGCCCAATTTAGAACATTATATTGGTTATCTCGAAAATTTGAAAATTTCTGTTTATTAAACATAAGCTCTATTTCATTTTCTTCTCGGTCATATTTTACAATCCAAGGTGAACAAATTCTATCAGTTAATTCAATTGATTCAGAAATTGAATTTTTATAATCACTAATTACCCCAATAATTTCTATCCTATATGAGTTTTCTAGTTTCTCATATTTTAAAATGTTAAATGAGCTATTACAATTTAAGTTTTTACAAATTAATTCCGCAAACTTCTTTGCTTTTTGAAGAGAATTCTGATTTTCGGTTACCAAGATCAATCTAAATTTTTTCATTACTCTATTGCGGTAAGTATATTGTGCGTATTCCTAAAGGTATGCACAATACATCGTGTTAGGATCTCGTTTTAATTTTTTGTTTCATTCTTAATTTTAACTCTTTAACCAGTTCACAGTTGGTTTCGGTTAATGAATTTTGTAAAAGTGTTAATTGTTTGTAGAAGTTATTTTCTCTTTATTTATGCTCTTCTACCTATATTTTCTTATCTATTTGTATGGCTTTACAATCCTTTTGAACAGCTAATTTAACTTGGTCATTCATTTGGTTGAAAAACCTACTACCAAAGTCTTTTTTCGGGTTATGAACTCTGAATATGACATTTCAATATTCCCATTTTTAGCTGTCCAAAGTTCAATTCCGTTATCAAGTATATATTCAGTTTTCCAAACGATTCTGATTTTGTCTTTATTTCTAAAAAAACCAAGATAGACATTTTTTATAAACTTATTAAGCGTGTCGTTTTTATCTCTGTTTAATTTTTGAATTCCTATTAAATTTTCACTCCGATCATTTTTCGATATATCGATACCTTAAACGATTTAATTCTTTAGATAATTCTTTGATATCTATATATGACAATCTAGTAATTTATTGTAAACATATTCTAGGTAATTATTTAAAACCATTACTTTGGTAGTTGTTCCTCAGGCTTTTCCCTTGAAATGTCTCAATTGTTCACCCCAATGTTTTTTTTAGACTAATTTCTGAATGTTTTCCAATGGCAGTAAACCTACAATAGATGTTTACTAATCTTGAATTATTTCGAGGTTTCTTGGAAAGTAATGAATTAAAAAAGTGTTGTTTATCGGTATCTAAACTAGCTTTAATTAAACAAATGAATTTGCATAAAACAAACATCAAAGTGTTCATAAAAAAGCCTTTTAAAAGTTAAAATAAGTTAGTGTAGAAAAATGTTCATTAAATTGTCCACCATTTATTTCAAATAAAACCATAAAAAACAAAAACACTGAAAATTATACAATTAACAGTGTTTTTGTGTCCTCTTGAAAGAAGTTTGTCGGGGTGGCAGGATTCGAACCTGCGACCTCCGCGTCCCAAACGCGGCGCGATAACCGGGCTACGCTACACCCCGAAATTGAATGAAATTGACAATCTTTTTTTTGAAAAGAAATCTCAATTTTTACTTTATTTTCTGAGCGTAGTTTATGCCGCACTTGATGCGGTACTACACCCCGAATTGGTTATCAAAATTAGAGGTGCAAATATATAGTATTCTTTTAAGAACAAATAATTTTTTATTCGTATTTTAATGTCAAAATAATAATACAATGAAATTCTTTAAATCATCTTTATCGCTATTGTTATTAATTGGCGTTTTTTCATGTAAGGAAAACAAAACAACCAATTCTTTAACTTTAAATAGCCAAGCAACACCAATTTATTCACATCAAATAGTTGTACCAAACATTAATATTCCTTGGGGATTTGTTTTTCTTCCAGATGGCTCCATGTTAATCACAGAAAAAAGCGGAATGTTAATTCATTTTAAAAACAATAAAAAAGTTTCTATAAGTGGTTTGCCGGAAATTAAAGTTTTAGGACAAGGAGGATTAATGGATATTGAATTGCATCCTAACTACAAAGAAAATGGTTGGATTTATTTGTCTTACGCATCCTCCGATGATGGAAATGGCGCAAATACAACCATTATGCGAGGTAAATTAGAAAACAATACCTTAACCAATAAGAAAGTACTCTATAAAGCACGACCAGATAGTAAACGTGGGCAACATTTTGGGTCAAGATTAGCATTTGATAATGATGGCTATTTGTATTTTTCTATTGGAGATCGAGGAAATAGAGATGTGAATCCACAAAACATTGAACGTGATGGTGGAAAAATTTACCGTTTACATGATGATGGCCGCATTCCTGTCGATAATCCATTTGTAAAAGATAGAAATGCAAAAAAAGCAATTTATTCCTATGGTCACAGAAATCCTCAAGGCATGGTTAAACATCCCAAAACCGGAAAGCTTTGGGCGCATGAACATGGCCCAAGAGGAGGTGACGAAATAAACATCATTGACGCAGGCAAAAATTATGGTTGGCCAGTAATAAGTTATGGCATTAACTACAGTGGCACAAAATTTACCGATATTACTGAAAAACCAGGAATGGAACAGCCTATACACTATTGGACACCATCTATTGCTCCTAGTGGAATGGCATTTGTTACCAGTGATGTGTATCCAGAATTTAAAGACAACTTATTAGTTGGGTCGTTAAAGTTTCAATATTTAGACCTCGCCATTCTCGATGGCAATAAAATTATTGAAGAAAAGAAACTTATTGAAGGTTTAGGTCGTGTAAGAAGCATAGAACAAGGTCCTGATGGGTATATTTATGTTGGTATTGAAAATGTTGGAATAGTTAAAATAATTCCGAAGAAATAATCTTAAATTTGTCATGTAAAATCAAACAACACATTCATGCTTATAATTGGAATTGCTGGAGGAACTGGATGCGGAAAAACAACTGTTGTAAATCAAATACTCAACGAACTTCCTGAAGGAGAAGTTGGTGTCATCTCGCAAGATTCATATTACCAAGACACTACTCACTTAAGTTATGAAGAACGTGTAAAAATTAATTTTGATCATCCTAGATCTATCGACTTTGATCTTTTGGCAGAACATTTAAAAGAATTAAAAAACAAAAAGCCAATAAATCAGCCAGTATATTCTTTTGTGCAACATAATAGAACTGGAGATACTGTTCTCACACATCCAAGAAAAGTTATGATTGTTGAAGGCATTTTAATACTCACAAACCCTGAACTTCGCAACATGTTCGATATTAAAATATTTGTACATGCCGATAGTGACGAACGCCTTATAAGACGTTTAAAAAGGGACACAGCCGAAAGAGGTAGGGATTTAAACGAAGTACTGTCTCGTTACCAAACCACATTAAAACCAATGCACGAACAGTTTATTGAACCAATGAAAGAGCATGCCGATATCATTATACCAAACAATAAGTACAACACGGTTGCAGTTGACATAGTAAAAACAATTATAAACGAAAGATTATAATGGTTGACTTTATAAATAAAAACAAACGTTTTTTTAAACCCTTTAAAAATGCCTTCTTTGTCATTTCCATAGTATTTGCAATTTGGATGCTATTTTTTGACACCAATTCTTGGTTTATTCATAACGAACTAAATAACGATATTGAAGCTCTTGAAAATGAAAAAGAATACTACAAGAAAGAAATCGAAAAAGACAAAAAAGAAATAAAAAAACTAAGCAGTGACAAAGGTGTTGAAAAATATGGTAGGGAAAAATACCACATGAAAAAAAAAGATGAGGAAATTTATTTAATCGAATACGAGGATAGTCTAAAAAAGAAAAAGAATGAGTAAACCATTATTCACCGATTTTGATTCTGTGTCGGCAAAAGCTTGGAAACAAAAAATTCAGTTAGATTTAAAAGGTGCCGATTATAACGAAACCCTTATATGGAAATCTCCTGAAGGCATCGACGTTAAACCTTTTTATAGTGCAGAAGATATTGATAGCACTCCTTTTTCTACAAACACAAATAATAGCTGGAAAATTTGCCAAACTATTTATGTTAAAAATACCAATGAAGCCAACTTAAAAGCCCTTGATGTTTTAAACAGAGGTGCCGAAAGCTTGCGTTTTATAATTGCTACTGAAGATATAAATGCTTTTGAGCTTCTAAAAAATATAGACCTAAAAAGCATTCCAGTATTTTTTGAACTAGAATTTATTTCTTCTTCTTATGCGCTATCTTTAAATAGAATTGCCAAAAAAGAAAACGCTATTTTCTATCTTCAAATAGATATTATTGGACATCTTGCTAAAAACGGAAATTGGTATAAAAACCTAAAAGAAGACCATACAATTTTAGAGAACATTATAACAAATTGTAAGTTTTTAAAATCGTCGTTAAGCATAGATGTATCATTGTATCTAAATTCTGGCGCAAATATTACACAACAACTAGCATACGCATTGGCGCATGCTAACGAGTACCTCAATCATTTTGGTGATGCAATAAAAAATAAAATACTTTTTAAAGTATCGGTTGGTTCAAATTATTTTTTTGAGATTGCCAAGCTTAAGGCATTACGGTTATTATGGCATTCGTTAGCTTCAGAATATATTAAAAACCCTTCTAATTGTCTAATAATAGCAACACCTAGTAAACGCAACAAAACCATTTACGATTACAACACCAACTTACTTCGCACCACAACAGAATGCATGAGTGCTAGTTTGGGAGGTGCCAATTTTATTCACAATTTAAGGTATGATGCCATTTATCATGAAGATAATGAATTTGGAGAACGTATAGCACGAAACCAGTTATTAGTACTAAAAAATGAAAGCTATTTTAATAAGGTTAATAACCCAACCAAAGGTGCTTATTATATCGAATCCCTAACAAGTCAATTAGCTAAAAAAGCCCTAATTATTTTTAAAGATATTGAGAACAATGGAGGCTTTTTAAAACATTTAAAAGAAGGCATTATTCAAAGAAAAATAAAAGAAAACGCCTCAAAAGAACAAGAACTTTTTGATAAAGAAGAAATAGTCCTTTTGGGAACCAATAAACATAAAAATGAAAACGATAACATGAAAAACGACCTGGAACGTTTTCCTTTTTTGAAAAAAAACAAAAGAAAAACCCTTATTGAGCCAATCATACAACTTCGTTTATCCGAAAAAATAGAGCAAGAGCGCTTAAACAATGAAAAAATATAACAACCTACTATTACATATTATGAATTTTAAATCCATTTTTTACTTAATACTTATCTCACTTATTACGTTATCTTGCAATGACAGTAAAAAAACGACTAATAAAAATCTACCAGGTGCGTATCATTTCTTAGAAGACACAGGCACTCAAGTTTTTTTACCAGAAGACTTTGAAAGATATTCGTTAACAAAATACCAACGATTATTGGATTCGTTAACCACAAAAAAAGAATACGAAATTGAATCTGAAAGATTACAATCACTAAGTAAAATGGATGGTGCGCTTTATATTTATTTCAATAAAGAAGATGGTTCCACTTTTACCATTAACACCCGACCATACTTTGCTTTTACAAAAAAAGATGCAACCCAACTACTAGGCTTAATTACCGAAAATAATGATAAAGTAAAAGAAAACAGCGATGCAAAGTTCACCAAAATAACTGCTAAATATGGTGGCGATAAAAACCAACAATTATTTAAAACGGTTTATAAAGTAAGTGGTAAAAGCATGAAAAATGATGTTTACAATTCATCATATATTATTTCCTCAAAAGGTCAAACTGTTTTTATACAAATATCCACACTCAAAGAAGTAAATTTCGATCCTTACCTTGAAAAGATTATATTAAAATAATGAGAAAAAATGTACAACATATCAATTTAAAGTCAAAAGTTAATAACCAAGAGATAGAATCCTCTAAATTTATGACTGCCGAAGATATTCCTGTAAAATCTCATTACACAAAAGAAGATTTAAACACTGTTGAGCATCAAGGTTTTGTAGCAGGAATTGCGCCAAACCTTCGTGGACCCTATAGCACCATGTATGTTCGACGACCATGGACTATTAGGCAATATGCAGGATTTTCAACAGCCGAAGAAAGTAATGCATTCTACAGGCGCAATTTGGCTGCAGGTCAAAAAGGTCTTTCGGTTGCTTTTGATTTAGCCACACATCGAGGTTACGATAGCGATCATGAACGTGTTGTTGGTGATGTTGGAAAAGCTGGAGTTGCCATAGATTCTGTTGAAGACATGAAAGTATTGTTCGACCAGATTCCGCTCGATAAAATGTCGGTTTCCATGACCATGAATGGAGCCGTATTACCAATTATGGCATTTTACATCGTCGCCGCCGAAGAACAAGGTGTAAAACCAGAGCAACTAGCTGGAACTATTCAAAATGATATTCTTAAAGAATTTATGGTGCGCAATACATACATCTACCCTCCAGCACCATCCATGAAAATCATTTCAGATATTTTTGAATATACAAGCCTAAACATGCCAAAGTTCAATAGCATTAGTATTTCTGGATATCACATGCAGGAAGCAGGAGCCACTTGCGATATTGAGTTGGCTTACACCTTGGCGGATGGTTTGGAGTATATTAGAAAAGGCCTCGAAGCAGGAATGGATATCGACACTTTTGCACCTCGCCTATCCTTCTTTTGGGCAATAGGCATGAATCATTTTATGGAAATAGCAAAAATGCGAGCAGCTAGAATGTTATGGGCAAAATTAGTGAAACAATTCAATCCTAAAAACCCAAAATCATTGGCATTACGCACACATTGCCAAACTAGTGGTTGGAGTTTAACCGAACAGGATCCATTTAACAATGTTACAAGAACATGCATTGAAGCCACAGCCGCTGCATTTGGAGGCACACAAAGTTTACACACAAATGCTTTAGATGAAGCCATTGCACTCCCAACCGATTTTTCGGCTAGAATAGCACGAAACACACAAATATATCTTCAAGAAGAAACCTATATTACCAAAACAGTCGATCCTTGGGCTGGAAGTTATTATGTTGAAAAATTAACACATGATATAGCTCATAAGGGATGGCAACTTATTGAAGAAGTTGAAGAACTAGGTGGAATGACCAAAGCCATTGAAGCTGGTATCCCAAAAATACGTATTGAGGAAGCAGCCGCACGTAAACAAGCACGTATAGATTCCAATCAAGATATTATTGTAGGCGTCAATAAATATAGATTAGACCATGAAGATCCTATTGCTACGCTTGAGGTCGATAACCAAACGGTTAGAAATGCTCAAATTGAGCAATTAAAGCACCTAAAAGTTTCTAGAAATAACGATACTGTAAAACAATCTTTATCAAAATTAACCGAAGCGGCACGCTCAGGCAAAGAAAATTTATTAGCTTTAGCAGTAAAAGCAGCAAGAGAAAGAGCAACACTAGGTGAAATTAGCGATGCTCTCGAAGCTGAGTTTGGACGCTACAAAGCACAAATAAAATCATTTTCAGGCGTGTATAGTAAAGAAATAAAAAACGATGAGTCCTTTAAAAAGGCTAAAGAATTAGCCGATAAATTTGCAGAACAAGATGGCCGAAGACCTCGAATTATGATTGCCAAAATGGGGCAAGATGGTCATGATCGTGGTGCTAAAGTGGTTGCTACTGGTTATGCTGATGTTGGTTTTGATGTTGATATTGGTCCACTATTTCAAACCCCTGAAGAAGCCGCTAAACAAGCGGTTGAAAATGATGTACATATTTTGGGTGTGTCCTCTTTAGCGGCTGGACATAAAACTTTAGTCCCTAAAGTAATAGACGCTTTAAAAGGTTATGGTCGTGACGATATTATGGTTATTGTTGGTGGCGTGATACCAAAACAAGATTACCAATATTTATTTGATGCTGGAGCAGTAGCTGTATTTGGTCCAGGTACTAAAATTAGTGAGGCTGCTATTAAGATTTTGGAGATTTTGATTGATTAATTAAGACTTGATTATTAGTGAAAAAATAGCTAACTCAATAAAGCTTCTAATATAAACAATTAAAAAAATTCATATTAAAATATTAAACGAATCTCAAAAAAACACACATGAACCACACAGCAAAAATGCTTCGTGACAATGCACTAAAAAATAAAAACATTGTTGTTACAGGTGGAGGAAGTGGTCTTGGAAAAGCCATGACTCGCTATTTTTTAGAACTTGGAGCCAATGTTGCCATTTCATCTAGGAATTTAGCAAAACTTCAAAACACAGCCAAAGAATTGGAACAGGAAACAGGTGGAAACTGTCTTGCAGTACAATGTGATGTTAGGCATTATGAACAAGTTGAAACAATGCTTGAAACTGTATTGGAAACATTTGGTAAAGTAGATGTACTACTTAACAATGCGGCAGGAAATTTTATTAGTCCAACAGAGCGTTTATCTGCCAATGCGTTTGATACCATTATCGATATTGTTTTAAAAGGTACTAAAAACTGCACCTTGGCTTTTGGCAAACATTGGATAAACACAAAACAAGAAAGCTCCAAAGTCGTTAATATAGTAACCACGTATGCTTGGACAGGCTCAGGCTATGTGGTACCAAGTGCAGCAGCCAAAGCTGGAGTATTGGCAATGACTAGAAGTCTAGCAGTTGAGTGGGCTAAATATGGTATGCAATTTAATGCAATTGCTCCAGGTCCTTTCCCTACCAAAGGGGCTTGGGACAGGTTATTGCCTGGAAACTTAAAAGACAAATTTGATATGGCAAAAAAAGTGCCTCTCAATCGTGTTGGTGAGCATCAAGAATTGGCAAATTTGGCAGCCTATTTGGTGTCTGATTTTTCATCGTACATAAACGGTGAAGTCATTACTATTGATGGAGGCGAATGGCTCAAAGGTGCAGGCGAATTCAACATTCTTGAAGAAATTCCTGAAGAAATGTGGAATCAACTAGAAGCCATGATTAGAGCAAACAAAAAAAGCAAATAAATTAAAAATTAAATAGTTTGATAACATAATTTTCTTACATTTATTTGTAACTTTGAGATTCCCAACTAATTACGCTAGCGACATTTTTAACTAGTATAATAATATTATACATAAACTAAATTATTTTTATATGAAACTAAAACATCAATTTCTATTACTTGCTCTTGCTGTACTTTCATTTACTGGATATTCTCAAAATTCAGATTTAATTAAAAAAAGTACTGAAACAAAAATTGAAACCAAAGAAATCCCTATTGATCCCAATGTAAAAATTGGTAAACTTTCCAATGGGCTAACCTATTACATTAGAAATAATGGGAAACCAGAAGATAAATTAGAATTAAGACTTGTAGTTAACGCTGGATCTATTTTAGAAACAGAAAAACAACTTGGTTTAGCCCATTTTATGGAGCACATGAATTTTAATGGTACTAAAAACTTTCAAAAAAATGAGCTAGTCGATTACCTTCAAAGTATAGGAGTGCAATTTGGAGCAGACTTGAATGCTTACACAAGTTTTGATGAAACTGTTTACATTTTGCCTATTCCGAGCGACGATCCAGAAAAATTAGATAAGGGTTTTCAAATTCTAGAAGATTGGGCGCATAATGCAACCTTAACAGATGAAGCTATTGATGCAGAACGTGGTGTTGTATTAGAAGAGTACAGATTAGGCTTAGGACCAAATAAACGCATGATGCAAAAGTACCTTCCAAAATTAATGTACGGATCCAAATATGCTGAACGCTTGCCAATTGGTACAAAAGAAAATTTAGAAAACTTTAGTTACGAAGATGTACGCAGTTACTATAAAGATTGGTATCGTCCAGATTTAATGGCAGTTATCGCTGTTGGAGATTTAGATACAGCAGAACTTGAAGCTAAAATAAAACAGCATTTCTCAGGAATTGCAAAACCAGAAAACCCTAAAAAGAGGGAAACATTTAAACTCCCAAACCATGATGAAACGTTTGTAACCATTGCATCAGATAAAGAAGCACCATTTTCTCAAGTACAAATTATGTACAAGGACAAATTTGAAGCCCCAAAAATTAAAACCACTCTAGATTATCGTGAATCATTGGTAAAAACACTATTCAGCACGATGATAAATAATAGGCTATCGGAACTTACTAACAAACCAAACCCTCCTTTTGTATTTGGTAGTACAGGCTATAGTGGTACCTTTTCAAGGTCAAAAAATGCCTATCAAAGCTTTGCAATGACAAGCGAAACTGGACAGTTAAATGGATTGAAAGCACTTTTAGAAGAAAATGAACGTGTAAAACGTTATGGCTTTCAAGAGGGTGAATTTGAACGTGCTAAAAAATCAATCATGGCACGTTGGGATAAAACATATAAGGATAAAGACAAACAAGAAAGTAATCGCATAATAGGTGAATATGTAAATAACTTCTTAGAAGAAGAACCAATTCCTGGTATTGAATGGGAATACAACATGACCAAGCAATATTTGAAAACCATAGCACTTTCTGAAATAAATAAACTAATTAATCAATTTATTCACGATGATAACAGAGTAATCATATTAACTGGGCCAGAAAAAGAAGGCTTAGAGCTTATTACCGAAAACCAAGTCTTAGATTTACTTAAGGAAGTAGAATCATCTAACATTGAAGCCTATAAGGATGCCGATGTTAGAGAAAACTTAGTTGAGAACTTATTAGCAAAAGGAAGCATTTTAAATGTTAGTAAAAACGAATCCATAAATACTACAACTTTCACTTTAAGCAATGGAGCAAAAGTTACTTTTAAGAAAACCGATTTTAAAAATGATGAAGTTTTGTTTGAAGCTGTAAGCTTTGGAGGCACCAATTTGTATACAGATGAAGAGTTTAAAGCAACCACATTTGCAAATGGTGGATTAGCAGAAGCCGGAATTGGTGGCTTATCAAAAACAGATTTAAAGAAAATGATGAGCGGTAAAATCGCCAATGTTTCCCCTTATATACAATTGGCAACAGAAGGGTTTCGTGGCCAAGCGGCACCAAAAGATTTAGAAATTTTGTTTCAGCAAGTCTATTTGTACTTTACAGATTTAAACAAAAACAAAGAAGCATACCAATCGTTCATAAACAGGCAAAAAAGCTTTTTAGGTAACCTCATGGCAAATCCTCAATTTTATTTTTCCAACGAAACTGGAAAAATCAAAAACGAAGGCAATACAAGATATACTGGTTTCCCTACACCTGAAAAAATGGATCAAGCAGATTACGATTTAGCCTATATAAAGTATAAAGAACGCTTTGCCGATGCTGGAGATTTTCACTTCTTTTTTGTTGGAAATGTCGATGAGAATATCCTAAAGGAGCTATCTTCAAAATATATTGCTTCCCTGCCTTCAATAAATTCAAACGAGACAATTACTCCAACCAAATTTAGAGAAAAGGATATTTACCAAAAACATGTGGTTAAAAAAGGTAAGGATCCTAAAAGTTTAGTTTCAATAGTTTGGCGTGAAGACGATATAAAATATTCCGAAAAGAAAGCTCTTGAGGTATCTGCACTTGGCGAAATACTAACTATCAAGCTAATTGAAAAACTAAGGGAAGAAGAAGGTGGTGTTTATGGTGTTGGAGCCAATGGCAACTTCAGGAAATTAAGTTTTCCAGGAGTTACCTTTAGCATTTCATTTCCTTGTGGCCCAGAAAATGTTGACAAATTGGTTGCAGCAGCTTTGGCAGAGGTTGAAAAAATAAAACAAGAAGGGCCAACTACTGAAGATTTAAATAAAGTAAAAGAATCTAAGCTGCAAAAATACCGAGAAGGCTCTAAAACAAATAGGTTTTGGTTATCCAACTTAACAACTGCTATGCAAGAAAACAAGAATCCTGCTGATGTCTTAAAGACCCAAGAAGCCATAAATGGATTAACAATAGAAGCTATTAAAAATATAGCAAACGAGTTTTTAGATGAAAATTATTTTCTAGGAATTTTAATGCCAGAAGATAATTAATAACAAATTTTGTGATTGTCCGTTAACATTCATAAATTGTATTGGTCAACCTGAACTTGTTTTAGGTTCTCATAATAAATGCTTGATTTTCTGCATGATGAGATTCCGAAATAAATTCGGAATGACGTTCAAAACAAGATTATGACAGAAGACGGATATTCAAACAAATTTTTATCCTTTTAAAAATAAGGCTGCCTGAATGGTATCATTCTGAATGAAAATGAGGAATCTCTTATTGTCTAAATTACTAATGATTAATCAATAGAGATTTTTAGACTTCCCTCAAAATAACACAAAAAATTACTTTTCAGGCAGCCTTTTTTCTATAATTATTGTTAACAACTTCAATTTCCTAAACTGGTAAATAATTGTATTTTTACTGCTTATAAACTACCTCGATTTAACTATTCGAGGCATTAAAGGAAAAGTGTATTATTTTCGTAATAATCTTCGATATATTAAAATCTCGATTATCGAGTAAAAACCAAATCAATCAATGGGTAAAATAATAGCAATCGCTAATCAAAAAGGAGGTGTTGGAAAAACAACCACCTCGGTAAACTTAGCTGCTTCACTTGGTGTTTTAGAAAAAAAAGTCCTACTTATAGATGCCGACCCTCAAGCGAATGCCACCTCAGGATTAGGCATCGATGTTGAAAATGTGTCTCTTGGCACCTATCAACTTTTAGAGCATACCTGTTCTGCCAAAGAATGTATTATACCATCCAACTCACCTAACGTAGATGTTATTCCAGCACATATAGATTTAGTCGCCATAGAAATTGAGCTGGTAGATAAGGAACAACGTGAGTACATGCTAAAAAAAGCGATTTCGCACTTAAAATCTGCTTACGACTATATTTTAATAGATTGTGCACCATCATTGGGGCTTTTAACGTTGAATGCATTAACAGCATCCGATTCGGTAATCATTCCTATTCAGTGTGAGTATTTTGCATTAGAAGGTCTTGGGAAATTATTGAATACCATTAAAAGTGTGCAAAAAATACATAATGAAGCCTTAGATATTGAAGGCTTATTACTCACGATGTACGATTCGAGGTTACGATTATCTAATCAAGTGGTAGAAGAAGTTCAAAAACATTTTACCGATATGGTATTTCAAACCATTATTCAGCGAAATGTACGTTTGGGAGAAGCACCAAGTTATGGCGAAAGCATAATTAACTACGATGTGAGTAGCAAAGGAGCAACGAATTACTTAAGTTTGGCTAAAGAAGTTATTACAAAAAATGAAGCATAATGGCGAAGGCAACAAAAAAACAGGCACTAGGTAGAGGGCTCTCGGCACTTTTGAAAGACCCAAGTAACGATATTACATCTGCTCAAGACAAAAATGCAGACAAAGTTGTTGGAAATATTGTAGAATTAGAGCTAAACCGGATTGAAGTAAACCCTTTTCAACCAAGAACAAAATTCAACGACGAATCACTTCGTGAATTAGCTTCTTCTATTAAAGAATTGGGTGTTATACAACCCATTACAGTTCGTAAAATTGCATTTAACAAATACCAATTAGTTTCTGGTGAACGTCGTTTTAGAGCATCTGCTTTAATTGGCTTAGAAACAATTCCTGCATATATTAGAATTGCCAACGACCAAGAGTCATTGGAAATGGCACTTGTTGAAAATATTCAACGTCAGGATTTAGATCCAATCGAAATTGCTTTATCATACCAACGTTTAATAGACGAAATTAACTTGACACAAGAGCAAATGAGCGAACGTGTAGGCAAAAAACGCTCTACAATTGCCAACTATTTACGTTTGTTAAAACTAGACCCAATTATCCAAACAGGAATGCGTGACGGTTTTATCTCAATGGGACATGGTCGTGCCATTATAACTATAGAGAACCATGTCGCACAACTTGAAATCTATGAGAAGATTTTAACCAATAAATTATCCGTTAGGCAAACCGAACAATTGGTTAAAAATTACCATAAAAACAAAGAAGTAACAGTACCAAAAATACAGGAAACACCCAAATACATAAAAAAAGGGATAAAAGAAATATCAGAATACTTTGGACACAAAATAGACGTTAAACTAGGAAAGAATGGCAGTGGAAAAATTACCATTCCATTTCATTCTGAAGAGGATTTTAATAGGATAAAGAAATTGGTTAAGCGTGAAAAATAAGGGTCTTCTTTTGGTTGCATTATTGCTGCTTCCCTTTATGGTTATCTCTCAAAATGAAGAAATAACGATTGGTGAAAATGTTGTTGTTCTAGATTCCATTACTAAAAAACCCTTTGATCCTTTAAGGCCTTCTAAAGCCGCTTTTTATTCAGCTATTTTACCAGGATTAGGACAAGCTTATAATAAAAAATATTGGAAAATACCCATTGTTTACGCAGCTTTAGGAACTGGTATTTATTTTTATGCCAGTAATAATAAAGATTATAAACGCTATCGTAACGCTTACAAAAGGCGTTTAGCTGGTTTTAATGATGATGAATTTTGGGGCGAAAATATTGATGGAAGCCCACTAATTTCTCCCAACATATCAAACGATGGCTTAATTAGGGCACAACGTACATTGCGAAGAAACAAAGAAATATCGCTTTTGGTAACCATTGGTCTTTACGCCTTAAATATTATAGATGCGAATGTTGATGCACATTTATTGCAATATAACGTTGATGACAATTTAGCAATAAAACCTCATTTCAATTTTAATGAAATAGATGCAACCACTAATTTAGGCCTTACAGTAGATTTTAAATTTTAAACACATGAAGATAGCATTACTAGGCTATGGGAAAATGGGAAAAGCTATAGAAAAAATAGCTATAGAAAGAGGACATACAGTTGTTTTGAAAATTAGCGATGATATTGAAAATTATAACATTAAAACTGCTAATGTTGCTATAGATTTCAGTATTCCTGAAGCTGCTGTTAAAAACATTTCCAGTTGTCTAAAAAAAGGGGTTCCTATAATCTCTGGAACCACAGGATGGCTAAAGGATTATGATAACATGATAAATCTAGCTAAAGAAAAAAAAGGTGCTTTTATTTATGCTTCCAACTTTAGTTTAGGTGTTAATATTTTTTTTGAACTAAACAAACAATTGGCACAAATGATGTCTAACTTAAAGCAGTATAAAATAGATTTAGAAGAAATCCATCATACACAAAAACTGGATGCACCAAGTGGCACAGCCATTACATTAGCAGAAAGTATTATAAAACACACTAATTATAACGATTGGATTCTTGACAATACAAAGGAGTCAAATACAATCCAAATAAAATCGAAGCGTATAAAGGATGTTCCAGGAACACATTTTGTAAATTACAACTCTGAGGTTGATACTATTTCAATCTCACATACAGCGCACAATAGAGAGGGTTTTGCTTTGGGAGCAGTAATTGCAGCTGAATGGATTATTGGAAAAACAGGTGTATTTACCATGAACGATGTGTTAAATATTGGTTAAGATGACTTATTATTGTAACGCTCAAATACAACTTTGCACTAACTAACATAAAAAATTACGATTATGACATTGACACAATGGTTAATATTTTTTCTGATAATTCAAGTAATACATGGGTTAGGGACTTGGAAACTATATATAAAAGCAGGAAGACAAGCTTGGGAAGCCTTTATCCCAATATACAATGCAGTAATTTTAATGAAGATTATTAACCGTTCACCTTGGTTAACAATTTTACTCTTTTTACCTATTATTAACTTAATTATGTTTCCTGTAATTTGGGTAGAAACTGCTAGAAGTTTTGGTAAAAACACTTATACAGATACCTTTCTAGCAATAATAACATTAGGCTTATATAACTATTATTTAAATTATGTTGTCGAAGTCAACTACATTGAAAATAGAGATATTAACCCCAAATCAACTTCTGGTGAATGGGTAAATTCAATTTTATTTGCTGTAATTGCTGCTACGTTGGTGCATACTTATTTTATTCAGCCTTATACAATCCCTTCGTCCTCTTTAGAAAAATCATTATTGGTTGGTGATTTTCTATTTGTAAGCAAGGTTAATTATGGAGCAAGAGTACCAATGACCACTGTGGCTGCACCAATGGTACATGACACCATTCCAATACTTAAAACAAAATCGTATTTATTTAACGACGACATAACCAAAAAGGAAACCTCATGGGCAAACAAATTGCAATTGCCTTATTTACGTTTTCCTGCGTTTGAAAAGATAGATAGAAATGAAATAGTCGTTTTTAATCAACCAGCCGACACATTATTGGATATGAACGATTTTACTCCAAATAGAAACTATTATAAACCCATAGACAAAAAAACCAACTTGGTAAAGCGTTGTGTTGGAGTTGCAGGCGACTCGTTAGAAGTACGTGATGGCTTTGTTTATATTAATGGCGTAAAAAATGAATTACCAGATAGAGCGCAATTACAATTTAGTTACCAAGTAGTACCAAAACAAGGTAAAAGGTTTGACAACAGCATCTTAAACCTTTTAATTTCAAGATATGACATCACTGATGGCATTGGCATCATGGAAAATGAAAATTATATCATTCCAGCCGCTTCCGATAATGCAGTAAATCTATTAAAAAACCATCCTACTGTTGCTAGCTTGAATAAAATTATTGAGCCAAAAGGCAAAAGAGATGCTGGTGTTTTTCCTCACGACCCACAATACCAATGGAATAGAGATCAATTTGGTCCAATTTATATTCCAGAAAAAGGAAAAACCATTAATATTAATATTGACGTTTTACCACTGTACAAACGTGTAATTACAGAATATGAAGGCAATACCCTTCGTGTGGAAGGCAACCAAATATTTATTAACAACGAATTAGCAACCAACTATACGTTTAAACAAAATTATTATTGGATGATGGGAGATAACCGTCACAACTCCATAGATGCTAGAGCTTGGGGATTTGTCCCTTTTAACCATGTAGTTGGAAAACCTGTGTTTATCTGGATGAGTTGGGACACCAATGGCAAAGGATTCAACAAAATTCGTTGGGATAGAATGTTTACAACTGTTCATGGAAGTGGTAAACCTGTATCCTATTTAATTCCATTCTTAGTGCTTCTATTGGGTTGGTTTGGTTTTAATAAATGGCGTAAGCGCAAGAAGTTAAATAGTTAAATTGACATTCCTGCGAAGGTAGGAATCCACAATTATAAAATCACAATTATTAAATAGATTCCTGCCTTCGCAGGAATGGCAAAACAATTTAATGAACACCCTACTGCACCCAACATATTTTCCAAATGTTGCACATTTTGTTAGTATAATTAATGCGAAGAATGTGCTGTATGAAGTTCATGACAATTACCAAAAACAAACCTATAGAAATAGAACAAACATATATGGTGCCAATTGTAAACTGGCTTTAAGTGTTCCTGTAATCTATTCGCAAAAAAACAGGCAGCTTTATCGGGATATTAAAATTTACAATGACAATAAATGGCAAGCATTACATTGGAAATCGTTACAAAGCGCCTATAGGACTTCCCCTTTTTTTGAATATTACGAAGATGATTTAGCACCTCTCTTTCATGCCAAACAAAACCATCTTTTAGATTTTAATTTTAAGTGCTTGGAAATTATTTTTGAATGCCTACAATTAGATTTTAATTATCAAACAACTTCTTGCTTTGAAGCTAAACCAAAAAATTGCTCTGATTATAGATATTTGGCAAATGCAAGGAAAGAAAAAGAACACTTATTTAAACCTTACACACAAGTCTTTTCAAATAAACACGGATATATTAATAATTTAAGTATTTTGGATTTGCTCTTTAATGAAGGCACCAATACGGTTAGTTACCTACAATCGCAAAAAATATATTTATAATGCTCCAACCTTTTGTACATTATGGGATTCACTTTTTAGTACCATTAGCGGTTGCGTTCATCTTTTTTAAAAACAGTTGGAAAAAAGCATTTCTTATTATGATTGCTACTATGCTTATAGACTTAGACCATCTATTTGCTTCGCCTATTTTTGATGCTACTAGATGTAGTATTAATTTTCATCCTCTACACTCCTACTATGCTATTGGATTATATATTATTCTATCTTTTATAAAGAAAACAAGAATTTTAGGCATTGGTCTTTGCATTCACATTATTGCAGACTGGATAGATTGCTTATTTAACGTGAGTTCGATATAACTAAAAGTAAATAGTCAAAATATAATTACTTGATTGTAAACACCCTCCTTGCTCCTCCCTCAAGGGAGGAATT
>TARA_R110002074_G_scaffold364915_1_pt1 | contig 30308 bp, 25 predicted proteins | sample TARA_R110002074 | Tara Oceans TARA_R110002074 (sample SAMEA4397215) | marine metagenome | biome: Polar Biome; feature: [MIX] marine epipelagic wind mixed layer (ENVO:01000061); material: water (ENVO:00002006), including particulate matter (ENVO:01000060) such as... | depth 10-100 m | reverse complement strand
CGTAAAGCAGCGGTTGCAGCATAAGTGTTAACAAGCTTAAGTTAATAACGTTGTTAGTTTAAAAAAAGGGAGCTTTTGCTCCCTTTTTTTTATTTGTCAGCTACACTACTTAAGAAATTTTAAACAAAGGGATTGTTCATATGAAAACTATCATGTTGCGTTTCAGTTTGTTGTCTTTATTGGCATTATTTATCAACCATGCCGCTATCGCGTCGGAGCCGTATTTATTAAATGCTGGTGATATTCTCGATATTTCTGTATGGAAAGAAGAATCGCTTAAAAAAGAAGTGATTGTTTTACCTGATGGAATGATTTCATTTCCTCTAGCCGGTATGCTTGCTGCAGAAGGTAAAAGCGTAACGGAGCTGCAACTGGCGCTTAAGAACAAGTTAACTGAATTTTTGTCAGAGCCACTGGTCACCATTGTTGTTAGCAGTGTAAGTGGTAATACGGTACATGTTTTAGGTAAAATTTCAAACCCGGGCAGTTTTGTTATGAGCCGGCAGTTTAATGTTATGCAAGCGCTCAGCTTGGCGGGCGGTTTATCGGCCTATGCGGAAGAAAATAATATTCGTGTCATTCGTGACGATAAAGTTATTAAAGTACGTTATGCGGATATAAAAAATGGTGATGTATCTAGTAATATTCAACTAAAAAGTGGCGATGTAATCGTTATTCCATAGAGTATATTTTCATGTATAAAATAATTTCAGTTGCACTGCTTAGCGGCCTGATCATGCCAAACGTTCACGCGGCAGAATGGTCGTTGTCGGGCAGTATTAATCCATCGTTAAAGTACGATGATAATATTTTCATGCGTGATGAAAACAAATTAGCTGATTACCAATCAAGTATGAGCCCGACACTAACAGGTGCTTATAAGCTTGAAAACACTCAAACATCAGTTAGCGCTGGTTATGTGATCGACCGCTATGAGGCGTCGCAGCAGCTTGATCAGGAGAATCCTTTTGTTAGGCTTGATACGCAGTACCAAACGGAAAGAAGTAACTGGGGGCTTGGGCTGGGTTATACCGAAAATTCAAGTCGTAGCGAGGCTGAGGCCGATACCGGCACCGGTAATTTTGAAACCAATTCAACAGTCACCACGAAAAGCATCTCGCCAAACTATAGTTTTAAAGTAACAGAGCTTGATTCACTGTCAATAAACGTTAACTATACCGATAGAGCCTATTCAACGACTGACTTTAGTAATAGTAAGTCACGCTCATTATCTACCAGCTGGCAGCACCAGTTTACAGAGCGATTAAATGGTGGGTTGAGCCTTTCCGCTAGCAATAATAAGTCGGATGGGCTTGACTTACAAACCGATGATGATACCTATAATCTGTCGCTGATATCAAAATATGATTTATCTGAAGTGTGGACGATTGATGGTAGCGTGGGTGTTAGGCGGTTAAATAGCCGTCAAACGGATGCCTTTGGCTTCGTTGATAAGAACACCAGCTCTGGAGTCACTTTAAGCTTTAATGTGTCTTATAAACACGAAGTAGATACAGCTAGTTTAGGTCTCTCACGTTCCGTATCGCCATCAAGTACAGGAGACGTAAACGAACAAGACAAGCTGAGTTTGAGTTGGTCCAGGCAATTGTCGGAACGGTTTTCAACGAGTATTAATGGTAGCATTCAATCAACAAGATCGGCGTCAGATAATAGTAGTGATAAACGTGACTATATAAACATATCCCCGGCCGTCAATTGGAAAATGTCACCGGATACCATCATTTCCCTGTCATATAACTATCGTCAGCAAAAAGAGTCTGAGGCAAATACAAACGCCAGCAGTAATTCGGTTATGTTAACGCTAAACTACAACTGGGACGGTTTTACTGCCTCTCGCTAATCTATAGAGTAAAAAATGGAAGAAGAAGTTAAAGGAGTAAGCGACTATGTAGAAATTCTTAGGCGTCATAAAAGGTTGGTTATTTATCCAGCCGTTTTTCTTATATTGGTAACAGCTTTGGTGTCAATCTTATTGCCAGCCACCTATAAATCAAGTGGTTTAATACTCATAGAATCACAAGAAATTCCTAATGAGCTAATACGTTCAACAGTCACTAGCTATGCTGATCAACGGATTGCCGTTATTAAACAAAAATTGCTGACAACCAGAAAAGTAATGGAGGTCGTTAAGAAATTCAATCTTTATAATATTAATGAAAAAAAACAGGCGTCTTCTGTCATTGTTGATCAATTTCGCGACAACATGGCGGTTGAGATGGTTGAGGCTAATATTACAGATCCGAGCAGTGGTAGAGCGCAACGTGCCAACATTGCGTTCAAGGTGTCATTTATGAATAAAGATCCTCGGGTAGCTCAACAAGTGGCCAATGAGTTAACGACTGAATTTTTAAATGAAAATGTAAAAACACGTACGGCGCGTGCTGAAGAAACAAAAACCTTTCTTAAAGAGGAGGGTGACAAGTTCCAACGAAAAATTCAGCTTCTTGAAAAGAAAATAGCAGAATTTAAAGAAGAATTTAATGCTAGCTTGCCAGAGCTTTTACCCTATAACTTATCAATGGTTGAAAACCTTCAAAAAGAACTGGTGGAAGGGCAAAATCAAATAATGGGTTTAAGAGACCAGGTGATGTCTTTGAACATTGACTTGGCAAACTTAGATGCCATGTTACCAAGTTCCGCAAGTCAGCAACCGGCAACGCCGGGCCAGCAACTCGCTCAGGCCAAAAATGAACAAACAAGATTGGAAGGTAAATACTCTGAAAATCACCCGGATTTAAAAAGACTGAAAAGACAAATAGAAAGTCTGGAAAGTGAATTAAGAACTGGTAACGATAAATTAATAAAACAAACAGAGTATAAAAGTCCGTTATCTCAAAAAATTAATGCAAAAATCAACTCATCTGAACGAGAAATAAGGCGTTTGCAAGAGCGTAAAAAAGAAATTGATCAGAAACTGATGGTGTTTAAAAAGCGAGTAGCAGAAACACACCAGGTACAGCGTGCATATGATGATTTAGTTCGAGATTACGATAATAACCTGGCAAAATATAAAGAGTTAAGAGCAAAAGAGCTTCAAGCGGAGTTAGGGGAAAACTTAGAGTCTGAGAATAAAGGTGAAAGTTTTACCTTAATCGAGCCCCCTTTAGTGCCCAATAAACCAGAAAAACCTAATCGTCCTAAAATATTCATAATGGGGACGGTAGCATCAATCGGCTTTGGTGTTGGTTTAGCATTACTGTTTGAAATGTTAGTAGGTGGTGTGCGTGGGTATAACGAAATCAGTCGAATAATAGGTAATTCACCGCTAGTGGTCTTACCCATTATTAAAACAAAGAGTGAAAATATTGAAAAAGTGGCTAATAGATATACTAAGCTTTATTGGTTAATCGGCCTGCTTGTATTGTTGGTGCTTGGTTTTCATTTTTTCGTGATGGACCTTGAGATATTTTGGTTTAAAGCTTTACGCAAAATCAGTTTGTTGTGATCGTTACTGTTGAACTTAAGAAGATAAAGTAAATGGATAGAATTCAAAAAGCACTGGATAAAGCAAAAGCGAAGCAACAGGTTAATACCGTTGACGAACGAGATTTGCCAGCAAAGAACGTAGTCTCACCTGTTAAAAAAGTGATAAAAGAAACAGTAGATATTGCTTACACCCAGACAAAAGTTGTTTCTGTGTCTGAGGAAACATTAGCTAATAAGCGAATTATTGCAGGACAGTATAGTAACCCACAATCAGGCGTGTTTCGAATGCTTCGGACACAGGTGTTACAAAAAATGCATGCAAATAATTGGCAAACAATAGCCGTTACATCCCCAACAGCAGGGGAAGGAAAATCCTTAGTGGCATCTAATTTAGCCGTTGCGATGGCAATGGAAACAAACCAAACAGTATTATTAGTCGACCTGGATTTACGTAACCCTCGTTTAAATGATTACTTTAGTTTAAACGCAGAACTAGGGCTTAAAGATTATTTAGAGGGCGATATGGAGCTTGCTGAAGTGCTTTTTAACCCTGGTTTGAAAGGCTTGGTTGTACTGCCGGGGAAAGGACGTGCAGAAAACTCAGCTGAACTACTTTCAAGCACTAAAATGACCAATTTAGCTGCAAATTTAAAAAAACAATATGACTCTAGACTGATTATTTTTGATATGCCGCCGATACTTCAAACTGATGACGTTTTACTAGCATCAAAGTACATTGATTGCGCGCTGTTGGTGATCGAAGATGGTAAAAATAAAGAATCTGAAATTACTAAGTCACTCCAATTACTTGGAAGTACGAAGTTAATTGGTAGCGTGCTGAATAAATCAGAAAAGCCTCCTGTACACCAAAGTTACTAAGGTATGTATACCGAGCATTTTGGCTTGAGCGGTAAGCCATTTAATCAAGTTCCTGACCCGGGTTTTTTATATCTCAGTCCAAATCATAGAAAAGCGCTGACCATGTTGGAGTATGGTGTAGTCAGTCATGCTGGTTTTACCGTAGTCACGGGTGAAATTGGTGCCGGCAAAACCACCTTAATTAGAGCATTGTTAAATAAAATAGGTGATGATTGTGTTATTGGTTTAATTAACAACACCCATGAATCATTTGGTGACCTTATGGGCTGGGTATTGGATGCATTAGAAATTGAATCGAATGCAACCGATAACGCTGGGCGTTATAGAGATTATATAAATTTTGTCGTTGAACGACACGCCGAAGGAAAGCGTGTCGTGCTCATTATTGATGAAGCACAGAATTTAAGCGTTAAATCATTAGAAGAATTAAGGTTATTGTCAAACGTAAATATAGATAGCGATATATTTTTACAATTAATTTTAACGGGGCAGCCGGAATTAATAGAAAAATTAAACAAACCTGAACTAGAGCAATTCGCCCAGCGTATCGGGGTGGAGTTTCACTTAAAGGCGTTGGATTACCGTCAAACAGAAAAGTACATCGTACATCGTCTAACCAGGGCAGGCGCAACTTATCGAATTTTTACCCATGAGGCGTGTGCGGCAATATATTGTTACAGCGAAGGGGTTCCAAGACGAATCAATAACTTATGTGACTTCGCAATGGTATATGCCTTTGCAGATGATATTAAAGCAATTAAGATCAGCACCATCCTAAACATGATGAAAGATAAAAAATCGTCCAGAATCATCAAACCATCCGGAAAGCCAAATCCACGGGTAGAGAGTGTAGTGAGGCTTTTAAAAGACAAATATAATATAGTTTTAGGTTGATTGATTATAGTTTAGGTGGCAGCAATGAAACCATAAAGGCGTTATATTTAGAGTCAATTAGGTATTGCAACGTGAGGCTGTATTATCCAAATTAAAATAAACCTACAGTGGTTTAACGAGGAAACAAAACGGGTTAGAAATTATTACGATAAGTCTTAGTGTTTAGTGGCATGGGGGCGGTATTTTTAAAATCTAAAAAACTGTTTATAAAATTAGGGGCAATTCATTAAAAAATACCGGCCACCAACGGCACTTTGAAGTTAGACTCTTGTATTCCCTCAATTGGCTGCTAGACTTGTTTATATTGAACGGTGGCGAACTCAGCCAACAAATTTAAATACACAATGGAATGAATATTATGGAAAATAAAGTAGATTTAAATGAAGCTATTGTTTTAAATGCTATTTTTGCAAAAATTGATAAAACGGCGTTTTCTTTATCCTCAGGGCTTGTTTTTTCTCTTAGTATGTTTGTAATTACAGCCATTTCGATTATTAAAGGTAATGGCTCAGATATCACTATTGGGCCAGACTTGGCTATGCTTAGCTATTACCTACCAGGTTACAGTATGACGTGGTTTGGAAATATAATAGGTTCAATATACGTTGGTATGATTGGTCTGGTTCTAGGTTGGTTATTTGCTGGGCTCTGGAATCTTACGCATTATCTGTATTTAGCTATACTAATAAATAAAGTTGATTTGTTCAGAATTGATTAGAGATTGCTTAAATTAATACGCTATACCATTTTGATTATAGACTTGCTTTTCTTGAAAACAGGAAGTGACCACTTACAAAAATATTTATAAAGGATTATTTAGGGATGAATAAAGAAAAAATAAATTCAGATTTTCTGAATGCAGCGATCAAACTAAACCTGAAATTATTGGGTGTTGTTTTTGGAAGTGTCGCAGGGGGCACTCTATTTTTTGTAACATTAATTTCACACTTCAAAGGTGGCGGTGATTTTCTCAATCTACTGAGCGTTTTCTTTGCTGGTTATTCAGTTTCTATTGCCGGAGCATTTATAGGCTTTATCTGGGCATTTCTTTATGGCGGACTATTTGGCTCACTTCTTTATTACACGTATGCCAAATCGTTGGGTACTAATATTGCAAATGTTATCAATGACAATCAAGAGGCCAATGTATTTGTAAAACCTCAAGTTTTGAAGTTAGAAAGTCACTCAATTGGGTTGGCTGTTGCGTGTAGCATTTCACTATTGCTTATCATATCGACAAATATTTTGGTTTTAAGGGGCACAGCAGATGAAAGTATCAACGCTGCCCTAATGTCTTTTTATCTACCCGGATACACTGTCAGTTTTTCGGGGAGCTTGTTAGGCGGTATAGAGCTATTTTTTATTACTTATCTTGCCTTTAGGGTTTTTAGTTTCACATATAACAAAGTTTCTAACTACAGACATAATGAGACACCTAGGCTTGTTTATTACAAACCTAAAGAGCAGCAACCTGAAAAGCTTAAACCTGCAGAGCATGTCTGCATTCTGGGTGCTGGGCCAGCAGGACTGGCGACAGGCCATGAATTAGCTACAAATGACACCAAAGTAACGATTATTGAAAAAAATGATTATGTCAGTGGACTGTGCCGTACTGTTGAGGTAGATGGTTATCGATTTGATTTAGGGGGGCATCGTTGGTTTACTCAAAATGAAGAATTGAATAATTGGTTTCGTCGTTTAATGAAAGACGAAATTGTGATGGTGAATAGAATCAGTCGTATTTACTACGGTGGAAAGTACTTTAACTATCCTCTTGATATTAAAGATGTAATAGTTAAAGCGGGCCCCGTTACAATATGTGTAGCTGGAGTCACCTTTATCAAAGCAATGGTCGAGTATTCGGTGTTTGATAAGCCTGTTGTTAATATGAAGCAAGCTTATACAAAACAGTTCGGTAGTAAGCTATATCAAATGTTCTTCAAAATTTACACTGAAAAAGTCTGGGGGAAACCTTGTGAAGAGCTATCTTCAGATTGGGTGAGCCAGCGTAGTAAAGGCCTGAACATAATGACAATCTTACGTGAAGCTATCGTGCATAGTAAAAACAAGGTTGTTAGCTTAGTTGATGAGTTCATGTATCCCAGACTAGGCTTTGCTCGAATTTGTGAACGCCTTGCAGAAGAAATTAATAAAATTGATGATAATGAAATTCTCCTTAACTCGACCGTAACCAAGGTAACCTATCACGGACCTCGAGATTTCGAAGTGGAGTATGATCAAGCCGGTAAAAAGGTGACTGTAAAATCAGATTCAGTTGTATCCACAATTCCTTTGGGGATCTTGGCGCAAATTCTCGTGCCAGCTGCCGATGAGAAAGTACTCGCTGCAGCTAAGAGTATGGAGTTCCGTGATTTGATTACGGTTAACGTCATGTTTAACAAAAAACAAGTGTCTAAAGACACGTGGTTGTATCTCCAAGATAAAGAATTGATTTTTGGGCGCCTGCATGAACCCAAAAATTGGAGCGCAGCCATGGTACCTGATGATGAACATACGTCATTGGTGTTAGAGGTTTTTTGTACGGCTGGTGATGAAATTTGGACGTTGACTGATGACGAGGTGGCGCGTCGTTGTATTGACGATCTAGTGGATAAACTTAATTTTGTGAAACGTGATGAAGTGGACAATTGGGCAGTGGTACGCACGCGTCAAGCTTACCCAGTTTACGATTTGCAATATGGAGAAAAAACCAAGATTGTAAATGACTTTGTTTCTCAGTTTGAAGGGCTTCATATTGCCGGTCGAGGTGGTTCGTTCCGTTATAATAACTCAGATCATTCGATCGAAATGGGCTTAATGTTAGCACGTAAAATTCTCGGCTATCCGGTTGATCACATGGCTGTTAATACCGAATCAACCTACCATGAAGAAAAAAACCTGAGTGGACCTCAACGAGATCACTATAAAACAAAGAAACTAGTTGTAGACTAATAATTTCAAGGATGTTTTTTTGCTAACACTTAGTGTTTTTCATTAACCCTTAAAATACTGATTCCTCAGTTTCTTAACCTATAAAATGGGATATAAAGTACTAAAACGCCTTAATGTTGCCATTGTTGGTGCTGGCTTGATGGGGTACTGGCATGCACGGTACTCATTAAGGGCAGGTGCGAATATAGTGGCAGTGATTGACACTAACCTTAGTAATGCCCATAAATTAATTAAGAAAATTAATCAGGGCTCAGCCTATATTGATATTGATTCGATGTTGAAGGAGGTTGTCCCTGATGTAATACATATCTGTACGCCCGTTGGTAAGCATTTTGATTTGGCAAATCAAGCTATTGAAGTGGGGATTCATGCATTAATCGAAAAGCCGTTAGTGATGACCTCTGCAGAAGCTATAATAATACATAGGCTTGCAGAGGCAAAAAACCTCTTGATTTGTCCAGTTCATCAGTTCTGTTATCAAAATGGTGTGACACAAGTGGTTAATGAACTTGAAAGTTTTGGCAATCCTTTAAGAATTGATTTTAACATCACTTCAGCAGGTGCAGATTCGGCGAGCCAATTAAACGAAGTAATTAAAGATATTCTTCCTCATCCACTTTCCATCTTGCGTCAATTATGGCCGGAACGGTCTTTTAATTGCTCTAATTGGATTGTTCGACAAGTAAACGATGGCGAATTGGTTATTCTAGGTGAATATAACAATGTTATTTTAAATATTTATATTAGTATGTCGGCTCGGCCCACCATCTGTCAGTTTTCTTTACAGGCAACAGAAGGGACGTTCCATGTTAATTTATTTCATGATTATTTAGTCAAAGAGTATGGCGGCGTTTCTAAAGCTAAAAAAATTACCCAGCCAGTTTTTCTATCGCTTAAAACATTTGTCGTCAGTGTAGTTAATTTGTTTAAACGCTCTCTTATTCGCCAACCTGCTTACCCTGGTCTGCAGACGTTAATAAAAAAGTTTTATTTTTCTGTTGTTGAGCAGGGTGACATCCCTATTAATAGCAGTGATAGTCTTGATGTGTCGAAGGCTAGAGATGAGCTTATATCAATGATTAATAGATAAATAGTCAGTTTTTATATAAGGATGTATAAATGAAAATAGGTATTGATGCGACATGCTGGTGGAACCAACGTGGTTTTGGGCGCTTTACTCGAGAGTTACTGAAGGCGATTTTTGATAGCCCAATAAATCACCAATACTACTTGTTTGTTGATCAATCTCCTGTTCCTGAGATGCTCAGAGATAATGTTCATATTATCCAGATCATGCAATCTAGAAATTTAACCGAAGCTGCAACGTCTACGAGTAGCCGTTCTATAAAAGATATGTGGGCGCTTCGGCAGGCAGTGAAAAAATCTAAAGTAGATATTATGTTTTTCCCTGCAGTTTACTCGTGGTTTCCAACACCATTTTCAGTTCCTGTTGTTGTTACTTTTCATGATGCCATAGCTGAACATTATCCAGAGCTTATTTTTCCTGATTGGAAAGGTAAATTTCTTTGGAATTTAAAAGTTTTACTTGCTCGGTGGCATGGGAAACGTTTTTTAACAGTTTCGAATGCTGCGAAAGACGAGATTGCGCGTTATATAGGAATTCCATCTCAAAAAATTGATGTTATTAGTGAAGCACCTGATCCACATTTCACACCTATTGTGGACGCTGCATTATTACAGCAAGCAAGAAAAAATAACGGTTTAAGAAATGACGTGCGTTTGCTTTTGTATGTTGGTGGACTAGCGCCACATAAAAACCTTTTAGGACTGTTAAAAGGCTTCTCAATAGCTCTTAACAATAGTGAGCGTCAAGACACTCATCTTGTTTTAATTGGTGATCTTGAGGGCGCCGGTTTTCATTCCCATTACGGAGAGTTATGTGTTGCTATCAAAGAAGACGCTGCTTTACGAGATAGGGTGCATTTTACAGGCTACATTAGTGATGATGATCTAGTTGCATTATATTCAGATGCGCTAGCGGTTGTTATGCCGTCTTTTTCGGAGGGTTTTGGTTTACCTGCTATCGAGGCTATGGCTTGTGGTACTCCTGTCTTATCGAGTACTAGTGGTTCTTTGCCTGAAGTGGTTGGTGATGCAGGGTTGTATTTTGATCCTCATAAACCAACTGAGATTGCAGATGTAATTAAACGTTTTTCCATGGACAAAAATTTGCAAAATGAGCTTAGAGAAAAGGCAAAGTGCAGGGCGTTAACGTTTACCTGGAGTAATGCAGCAAAGTTAACTCTGAAATATTTAGCTGCGACAGTAAATGACCACACAAAATAAAAAACACACCCTGGTTATAGGTTTAGTGGGTTATGTAAACATGCCAAGGTTTTTTTATCTAAGGATATTGGGCTAAGGTGCGTTAGTTATGCGTTTTTGTATGATTACCACCTTTTATCCTCCTTATCATTTTGGTGGTGATGCCACTTATGTTCGTGCGTTGGCCCGAGGTTTAGTGCATGTGGGGCATGAGGTTGAAGTGATTCATTGTGAGGATGCGTATTTGATCAATGGGGAGGCTCAATCTCAGACCGTTGATAGTGACGACGGAGTCGTAGTGCACCGGTTACGAAGTCAGTTTGGTTTTCTTTCGCCCTTAATAAGTCAGCAAACTGGGCGTCCAGGGTTAAAAAAAATTGAGATTGAGAAGTTATTGAATAAAAACTTTGATGTTATTCACTTTCATAATATTTCTCTTATGGGCGGGCCAGGAATTTTAAAAATGAGCAAGGCTCCGGTAACGCTTTATACTTTACATGAGCATTGGTTGGTTTGCCCTACCCATATATTGTGGAAAAACAAAACGATGGCATGCGATAAGCCAGATTGTTTTAAATGCTGTTTGAAATCTGGCATACCGCCTCAATTGTGGCGGTACACTTCATTGATTGAAAAAAGTATTAAGCACGTTGATTGTTTGTTATCTCCCAGTAAATTTACAGCGGAACAGCACAAAAATATTGCGAATGGAGTACGAATTGAGGTTTTACCACTTTTCTCATATTTAGACCCAGGTAATGGCGTGGTTAGTGCCGACCATGACCGCCCAAAATTCCTATTTGTTGGCAGAGTGACAGAGTCTAAGGGCATAATGGAGCTGCTTGACTTTTTTGCCAAGTTTCCGGAATATGATTTGCAAGTGGTCGGAGATGGGGTGTTGTTGCAGGGGCAGAAGCAGAAGTACACCAGTTTTTCTAATATCACTTTTTTCAATCAGCTGCCGCAACAGGAATTAGTGGCGCTATACCAAAATGCAATGGCACTTATTTTCCCCTCTCTTGCTCCTGAAACATTTGGGCTAGCCATTGTTGAAGCCTTTGCATGTGGAACGCCTGCCATTGTTCGAGATGCAGGTGCAAGCCGAGAACTGATAGACCAAACTGGCGCAGGTTTTGTCTACAACAATAATGAACAGCTTAAAGATAGTATCGTTAAATTGGTTGGAAATAGGGCATTACGAGCCTCACTCGGACAAAAAAGTCGAGAAAGTTATGAGAAGTATTTCACGTCTAAAACACATATAAAAAATTACCTTAATGTAATTAAAGACATTCAACTGACTAACAACCTAAAGAACCAGTGTTTATGAAAGCGATCATTACGTTTCATAGTATTGATGCAAATAGCACAGTGCTTTCATTTCACCCAAAGGATTTTTTACATTTAATTAAATCCTTGATGGAATCTGGAATACCGATAGTAACCCTGGACACCTTACTCGATAAAAATTGCTCAAAAGGAGTGGTTATAACTTTTGATGATGGAATGTCGTCTGTCTTTACGGATGCTCTGCCTGTATTAAAGGATTTTTCCATTCCTGCGCATTTATTTTTAACGACGAGCACAGTTGGCAGAGATAATTGCTGGCAAACGCAACCTAAGAATGCGCCTAAATTTCAAATGATGGATTGGGATCAAATTGCTGCATGCCAGTCTGCGGGGGTTTCTATTGAAGCGCATACGCATACACACCCTAAACTCACTGAGCTAACCGTTCAGCAGATTCAAGACGAGTGTTTTTTGTGTAATGAGATAATAGAAAATAGATTGGGTAAAAAACCTAAGTACTTTGCCTACCCATATGGTGCACAAAATGAAAAGTCGCGGGAATTTGTAAAAAGCCAATATAAAGCCACAGTGACTACATTTATGGGGTTTTTAAACAAGAATATAGAGTATACGTTGCTCCCACGGCTAGATAGTTATTATTTGCAGCCCCACTGGGTCCACTCAAAGTTAGATAAACTAACTGGAAAGGCGTATCTAATGAGTCGAAGTTTTATTCGCTCCATCAGAGGTCACCAATGATGAACAGGATAGAGTTGAGCATAATCGTTGCTGTTGAGCATGCGCAACAAAATATTGCTGCAATTGTAGAAAAAATAAATTTAGATTTACATAGTAATGTCGAGTTAATTATCTGTTACACCAATGTAGACCAAGGTATTTCTGATCTGAACGTAGAACATGAAAATATACATCTAATACAAAGTGAAAACGAATCTCGTATTCCTCATATGTGGCGTGACGGGATTTTTGCAGCTAAAGGTGATCGAGTAGCGGTTACAACTGCGCACTGTGTTCCATCCGTAGATTGGGTCGATCAATTATTGTTATTGAGGCCGTCACCAGAAATAGCAGGGGTAGGAGGCGTTATTATTAATGACTCAACTGCGACTGCAAAGGATTGGGCTATTTACTTTATACGCTATATCAATTATGCGCCTCCTAAAAAAGCAATCGCTGTGGAGGATATCGCTGCTGATAATGCTCTTTATTGTCGGGCTGAAATTCTAAAACATGGTGACTTGCTAAAATCAGGATTTTGGGAACCTTCTTTTCATACGGAATTTAAAAAGGCAGGGAAATTCTTGAAAATCGAGCCCAAATTGCGTGTTTTTCACCAAAATGCATATACAACACGACAGTTTTATAACCAGAGATTTGAACACGCTAAAGAGTTTGGGATGGCTAGAGCTGGCTCAAAAAATTTATCATTCAGGTTGATGTTATTACTTTTGTCACCAATTTTGCCCATTGTTTTTTTAGGTAAAATACTCCGAGCAATTTGGAAAAATGGACATTATACGAAACGCGTTATTCCAGCCTCACCGTGGTTGGTACTTTTTTTAATAGCCTGGGGTAGTGGTGAAGCGCTTGGTTATTTCAATGCATTAAAAATAAAAACTGATCTAACTGTATATGAATCCAAGGACAAGTAATGGCAAATAATAAAACTAACCCGACTATCAGCATTATTATGCCCGTGTATAACGGTATTGGATTCCTGGAGAAAAGCCTGCCACCCCTTGTTAGCATGCTGCATAAAGGGGAGGTTCTTGAGCTAATTGTTATCGATGATGGCTCGCTGGACTCATCAATGGTATTAGCTAAGAATGTTGGGGCTAGGGTATTAGAGTCAGGCGGTAGAAAAGGCCCGGGTGCGGCTCGAAATATAGCAGTTGAACAGGCGAAAGGCGATATTGTTTGGTTTGTTGATGCTGATGTCGTTGTCAGGGATGATGCAGCTATTAAACTTAAACAGGGGTTTGAAGATGAGGAGATTGTAGCCGTTTTTGGCTCTTATGATGATACTCCGCCAGCTCGAAATTTTTTATCTCAGTATAAAAATATGGTGCATCATTATTATCATCAGCAAGCGAGTCAGGACGCTTCTACTTTTTGGTCTGGGTGTGGCGCGGTTAGAACAAAAAAGTTTTTAGAATTAGGCGGTTTCGATACAGAACAGTTCAAACACCCCTCTGTTGAAGATATTGAATTAGGATATCGCTTGAGGGCAGCTGGAGGACGTATTTATTTAATGTCGGCATTACAATGTAGTCACCTTAAAGTATGGCGATTTATTAACTTGGTTCATACTGAGTTTTTTAGACGAGCAATTCCCTGGTCGCGCCTGATGCTTAGGCAGAATAAACTGACAAACGACCTGAATGTAGGCGTTGGCGAGCGTATTCGCGCCGTACTGGCAATGTTGTTGGTTTTGGCGGTGTTAGCATCGCTGTTTAATTTTTTAACGTGGTGGGCGACTGCAGGAGTATTTATTGTTGGTCTCGTAGCCAATAGTAAATTTATAAGCTTTTTTTATCAAAGAAAGGGACTTCTATTCACTTTAGGTGGGTTTTTGTACCATCAATTCTATTATTTATACAGCTCGGCTGCATTTGCTTTTGCTGTTTTAGAAAAAGCGGTTAAAAAATAAATGGATTAGCTAATTTTTTTTAAAATTTTTATTCACAATATTAAATAATGGGTGCTACTTTGGATTGGCTATTAATAAGGATGTTTGGGTGTTTAAAGTAGATATTGTTGTTGCAGCAAAAGGTGTATACGACTGGGGTTTATTTTTTGCTGCGTTAGTAGAAGATCACCTGGTTGAAAATGACGACGTGGCGATTCATATAGCGCATGACCAAGTATTTCCACTAGATGCAACTTCACTACCAAGTAATATTTTTTTACACCAGTGTGAAAATAATGCGTCTATTTTGCAATTATGGGGCGTTGCTATAGCTAAGTCTGAAAGTCATTATATTGCAGTATTAGATGTTAAGTGTCCTCCTGAGAGAGGGTGGAAAGATAGAGTTTTAAGTGAAATAGATAATCAAACCGAACTGTTTTGTGGTGATGTTGAACCAGGCTGGGACTTAATCGATAAGCGAATCGTTGGTTACTTAATAGAATATTCGCAATTTAAAAACCCAACACCAGTCAATCTTAATGAAGTCCCTGGTAATAACATTGTTTTTAAAAGAGCGTTACTAGCTGACAAGGTGGACGTGTCACGGAAGGGTTTTTTTAAAACGTTTATGGTCTGGCGTGCTGAAAAAGAGTTAGGCATTAAGGTTCGTAAGTTTAATGATATGGCCGTTTGTTATTACAAGTCATTTACCTATAAACATTATATGTATCGTCGTTATGTTCATGGTCGTTGTTTTGCTGCATCTCGGTTCGATAGCCAAGGTCAACCGCCGCGGCTTATCTGTTTTTTATTTGTTTTTCTACTGCCTTTTTTACGTATTTGGCGCATTTTTAAAGGTGTTAAAAGAGACCCTGAACTTAGAAAGAGTTTTTTTAGATTCTTTCATTTAATTGTTCAATCTGAAGTGGCTTGGTCTTTTGGTGAAATGGTGGGTTATGCTGTAGGTGGAAGGCAATATTGTGAACAGCTTGATTAGTAACTTACTAGGGTAAGACTGATAAATTAAATAACGACAACTAACTTAAATTTTTAACACATTATGACGAAATCAGATAAACCAACTTTCTCCATTCTTATTGGTTTGGTTAGCACCGAAGATGGTGATAGGGTACTTGAAACAATTGACGTTTTAGGCAACCAAGAAGGTAATCACTCATACGAGATTATTATCGCGGATCGCATGCATACAACTGTAAGTGACACTATTCGGGAGAACTATCCACAGATTACTTTATTACCTTGCCCGCCAACAATGTCATTACCGATGTTACGCACCTTGGCTTTAGATAAGGCTAAGGGTGAGTTTGTTGCAGTAATTGAAGATCATAACGTGCCTTCAAAAAATTGGTTAGTTAGCGTTTATGATGCCTTTCAAAAAGCCTCTCCAGATACAGTTGCGGTTGGAGGTTGTGTTGAAAATGGGGTAACCGGAACGCCGTTAGATTGGGCTACTTTTTTATGTGAATACAGTTTTTTTCTTACGCCCGTACAAGAAGGTGAATCGGATGTTATTCCTGGAATGAATGTTTGCTATCGCCATAGCGTGCTCAAAGACATAGACCGCAATTTGTTAACAAGTGGTTTTTGGGAAACCACAGTTCATCCAGTATTGCTTCAAAACAAGCAAAAGCTATACTCAACCAATGATATAAAACTTTTTCATTCTAAAGAGTTTAGTTTTGGTTTGTTTGCCAAACAGAGGCTTATTTATTCGCGGTATTATGCAGGATTGAGGTTCAAGAAAAGTGATTATTTGCATCGTATGGGTGCATGTGCAGCAACAATAGCCCTTCCTCCGTTATTGCTTTTTAGAATGTATAAACAAATGCGTTCAAAGGGGCGTTTTTTTAAAGAATTTAAATCAGCGCTTCCCATCTTGTTTGTATTTACAATTATATGGGCCTTGGGGGAAATGCAAGGGTATATTTTAGGGCCGGGCGATGCTCTTGCTAAAATTGAGTAAAAGTGACACGTCAATTGCTAACAGAGTGTGAATTCTTGGGTTCTTTAGTCTGCCCCAAATGCAAATCAAGTCTTCAAAGACAAGAGGACCAATATCAATGTTTAGCGTGTGCAATTAATTACCCAATTTTATTTGGTATTCCTGATTTCAGGTTACGAACGGATAAATACCTAACATTACAACAAGAAAGAGATAAGGCTGAACGCCTATTTGAAAAAAGTAAAGAAGTCTCATTTCGTGAGCTTGTTGAGTTTTATTATGAAATTACCGGTGACGTTCCTATAGAATTATCAAGGCGTTACATGGCTTATGTGTTGAATGCCCCGTTCCAAGCTAAACCATTAATTGATGGTTTAGAACCAAATAAATCAACAGTGTTGCTTGACGTGGGTTGTGGGTCAGGGGGTTTATTGCAGGCGGCCAGTGATATTTATGGGACTACAGTTGGTGTTGATATCGCTTTACGGTGGCTTGTGATTGCAAAAAAACGTTTGGATGAAGCTGGTGTACGATCTACTTTGATATGTGCGGATGTTGAAAACTTACCATTTAAGGATAAAAGTTTTGATCATGTTGTAGCCAACGATGTGCTCGAGCATGTTTATGATGTCGATAGGGCGCTGCAGAAAATGAGTCAACAGTTGAAAGATAATGGGAAATTATGGGTATCTGGTTCAAATAGATTCTTTATCGGTCCGAATGCAACGACAAGGGTTTGGGGTGTGGGGTTTTTACCTAAAAGAATGCGCAGGTGGTTGTTAGTAAAAACTCGGGGTGTAGACTCTCTTCGATTTGTTCATTTGCTTTCCCCGTTAAGGATAAAAAAAAGGCTATCAAACCATGTTGCATTGCTTAATGCAGGACCGAAAAAGGTGATATTTTCATCAATAAAAAACTACCCTGTTCAGGATAGGGTGCTAATTTCGATATATCAAAAGCTAACTACCTACAGGATGTTAAGACATTTGTTGTTTCTAGTGGGGCCAGCATTTGAAATGACATTTATCAAAAATAAAATCAAAACAAGGGATGGACTATGAGATTTGGATTAATAGGTGTTGGTGGTATTGGGCGTGTCCGCATAAAAGCGCTTGAGGAATCTGCCAATTGTTCATTTACAGCAGTTTATGACATAGATAAAAGTATAAAAGATACAGTCGGCAAAGATGTTCAAGTTTTCGATTCATTTGAAAAACTGGCGGCGTCTGATGCATGTGATGCGGTTATTATTTCTACACCGCCCAATTTCCACCTGGAGCAAGCAGTGGCTTGTTTAGAAGGCGGTAAGCACGTCATTGTGGAAAAGCCAATGGCCAGCTCACTTGCCGAATGCAAAATAATGTTGCAGACGGCAAGAAAAGAAAATAAAACCCTGACAGTAGGGTTTAACCACCGATATTTTGCTGCAATTAAAACGGTTCGAGAAGCGATTCAGTCAGGGGATATAGGTGAGTTAAGCTATATTCGTGCATACGGTGGACACACAGGGCTCTCGGAGTTTAAAGCGCCTTGGATGTACGATAAAGATATTATGGGTGGTGGAACCATGATGGATAACGGCATACATGTCTTAGATTTAACGCAGCACCTGATGGGAGGCGTTAAAAGTGTTTACGGCTTTGCTCTCACTGATATTTGGAAGCTTGATCGATCTGAAGATAACGGTTTTGCTCTATTACGTGGAAATAATGGTGTGGTGGCAAGTCTTCACAGCAGTTGGACAGAATGGAAGGGCTATCACTTTTCGATAGAGGCTTATGGCAGTAAGGGTATGGCTAGAGCATATTATGCGCCTATGATGTCTACGGTCATAACAATGGAGCATAAGGGCGGCCCAAAAAAGACCAAACGAAATTTTTACCTGCCCGCTATTTTTAGGGAAAAATTCAAAGGTTGGCAAACAACCGTAGTACAAACGTTTGTCGATGAGTTGAATGACTTTATAGCCTTAACGAAGGGTCAGTCAGAAGGTACAGTCATTGCTAGTGCCGAAGAGGGATACCGTGCTATAGAAATTGTTAATGGTATTTATGAAAGTTCAAAAACTGGCTCTGCTGTTGTCTTAGATGAGCGTATTTAATTGAAATGGAATTTGATGTTTAGTTAAAGGGGGAAATTGATGTACAAAATTGCAATTGCTGGCTTAGGTGAGGCGGCAAAAAAAATACATATACCCGCCTACTCAAAGCTATCTAATCTAGAGATAGTCGGTGGTTACGACCCCTATGCAACGAAGTCCGAATTCTCATTCCCTGTTTATGATTCGCTAGAGGAGCTACTTGATAAAACGCGTCCAGATATATTGACAGTTGCAACTCCAACGGATTTCCATTTTGAACAAACAAAGCTTGGACTTGAGTCTGGTTGCCATGTTTTTTGTGAAAAACCATTTACTGTTCGCATTGAAGAAGCCGAAGAAATCATCGCTTTAGCGAAATCTGCCAACCGCTGGGTAGTCATTAACCAGGAGTTTCGCTTTATGAATATTCATAAAGCGGCTAAAGAAAAAATAAATACGGCAGACTTTGGTGAACTATTGTTTTTGACAGCACATCAAACTTTTTATGTATCCGATGAAACGGAAGCTGGTTGGCGTGGCGATGATGTGCAGCGGACATGTAAGGAATTTGGAATTCATGTGCTGGATCTATGCCGTTACTTTTTTGATGAAGAGCCAACGTCAATTTATGCTCGGTTTCCCAAAGGTAATAACCTAGACGGCCCTGATTATTTAAACCTAATCCAGCTTGAGTTTTCTGGCGACCGGGTTGCACACATAATCCTAGATAGAGTGTCCAAAGGCCGACATCGTTATTTAGATATGCGGTTAGATGGTAGCGAAGCTACAGTTGAAACAAGTTTAGGTGGCAATATTGAATTAAAAGGTGGTATTAAAGGTGGCACAAGAAAGCCTTATATTAATTTAGATATTTCTTTGGGTGGAAATGCCTATCTTTATAAGGGAGAAACGGCAAAAAAAATTGCATCTGATCCATTAGATTTATTCCCTAATGCGACATCCCATCTTCTGAAGCTGTTTTTGGAGGCTCTAGATTTAGGCGAAGTTCCACCGTGCCACGCTGAGGATAATTTAAAAACGTTGGTCCTTATGCATGCCGCGTATGAGTCTGACGAAAGAAAAGAGCCCATTCAATTTACTTAAAAGTTGTTTACTATATAGTTTGAAATAGGAGTACTGAAAATCACTTACTTGATAAGGTTTTCTACTGCTCGCTTTATAGCCTAAATATTAGAATCCTATAACGACCAAAAAAACTGCTGAGAAGGCAATTATAAACACTAAATTGGGTTTTCCATTTAGAAATGCAAGGTTTTTAAACGCTCAATTATTAGAAAAATTAAAGTAGCATTTTAACTATTAGGGTTTAACTTGGGCCTCGGTGACTTATGGCACTGAAATAATTTGGGTTGTCGCTCATTTAACAGGTACATTCTAGAGTTATAATTGAACCATATATACAGGAAGATAAAAAATTAGTTACGCGTGAGGGGCCGAAATTTTGTTGGCTTGTCTCTGTGATGACATCATCGAGGGATTGAATTTGGAAGGCGAAATAAAGAGTGTAGATACACTTATCCATATAGATACACGGAAGGTTTTTTTTTGGAAGGGAGTGGAATATGTAGGCCTTTTTCTTTTTCTTGTATTGATTCCTAGAACAATGGGCGCAAAATTATATGGTGATTTTGCAATAATGCTTTCTATTTTAGGTGTGTTTATTCTATCCAATGCACTAGGTGGCTTACCTATATTTGGGCGCTTTATACCTGAATTTAAAGCAAGCAATCAAACCGTCCGCATACAAGGCTTATTTACCCAGTTTTTTATTTTTCGTTTACTTATTTCTTTGGTGCTATTCGCCTTCCTATTTTTTTCATTGACCCATTTTCGTCCCGATTTTGATATGGATACCATAATCGTATTGTGTGCCACATGTGTTTTAGGAACGATTTCACTTTCGTGTACACATCTTTTCTACGGGTTAAATAAAATGCCATCATATTTGTTTCATGATAGTTCTTCTAGGTTACTACTTGTGCTAATCATGGTTGGGTACTTGAGTAACTTGAGTTTACAAACTTCAGTGTACGCACTAGGAGTAGTTGAGGTTATTCTAGTAGTTGTGTTGTTATTTTTAGCGCGTAAATATTTTTCTTTTTATGCGGCAGTAGACCAGTTTCCAGACTTTTATAAGCACCTTAAGTTTGGCCTCGCATTCTTTGCTTCTAATTTAATATTAATGGTTGTTTTTCGTACTGGCGAAATTCTTATTTCATTTTTCACCTCTGCTTCAGAAGAAGTTGCTTATTACCACTTATCTAATGCTATGTTTTTAGCGTTATATGCACTTTTTAGCCAAGTGTCGACTGTATTGATCCCATCAATAAATACGCTGCACTCACTGGGTGAGTATACAAAACGAGATAAATGGTTAGGAATAATGTTTGTCTACCTTACAGTTATAACAGTGCTAACGTTAATAATGATTAATTCTGTTGGTGAACCGATGCTCCTGTTATTGTTGGGGCAAAGTTTTTCTGAGGTAGCAGTCAATTTTTGTATTATTTCGATTAGCTTGATCCCCCTTAGTGTTGTTCGTTTGGGGTATGCAGTGGCAATGGTAAATTCTAAAACGAAAGAGAACCTTCTAGTGGCAAGTATTGCCATGTTGTCATTTCTTTTAAGTGCTGTAATTCTAATTCCAACAATGGCTGCAAAAGGAGTCTCTTTTTCGGTTGTTATAAGTTCACTAATTGCAGCGGTTTTTTCTTATTATCATTTTAAATTATGGACGATAATAAACACTACAAAAGTTTTGAAAATCTTTGGTGTAGGTGCCATCTGTATTGGCTTGATCGAGTTCAGTGGTTATTCTCGAATTGAAGTTGGTTTTTTCTCATTAGTGTTTTTTATATCAATGATGTTTTTACTCCAGGTGGTTAAGGTCTCAGAAGTACAGGCTATGGTCATAGGACAAAATAAAAAAAAAGGAAAGGTATAAGTTAGACGGGGTGCATTTCAGTTTAAGAGCATATGCTTTACGCTGGATCAATAAAATGAAAAGAATTTGCTAATGTAATCCCCCCCAATAAATAACCGACGTTTTGATGGTCATTTTAATGCAGCTTAACCTCTACTTTTAACTTCGGTTAGTAAAGGGGGGATTACACTTGCCTGAATATAATATGACGTTTATACTTCCTATACTCTTGGTTTACGATTTAAGAACTTAATCAGTTGTAAAACCTCCGTTTGTTTGTAGCCTATCGGGAGTCGCGAATTGTGACGCCAGTTGGTGCAAAGATCGTGTTTTATGATTAAAACTGTCAGGATTTATTAGAACTTTTGGTAAGTGCAGGAGAGGAATTATGTTTTGGTGCTGCCCTAACTGTCACGCGGACTTGGAAGAGTCGGCTGATTTGATCAGATGCACAGGGTGCAATGATGAATTTCCGATCATTGCTGGAATTCCAGATCTTCGGGTTAAAAAGCCTTCTTGGATCGATTATGAAACTGATCGTCTGAGAGCTCTTCAAACTGAAGCATTGGTTCACTCACACGGACTGGAGGCTGCAATCCTCGGGGTCTTCAAAGTCTCTAGGCAGTTTGATGATCAGAAAGCCGAATTTCGCTTGAAGCAGGTTCTATCTGGCGTAGACAAATGTGAAGCCAGTATTGAAAGCTGGTTAAAACCCTTTGTTGAAATGGAAAGTCCTGTGTTGGAAATCGGCTGTGGTCCTGGTCAACTAATGGCCGCGGCGGCCCGCCATAACGTGCCAGTCATCAGTGTCGACATTTCTGTTGAGTGGCTTGTCGTCGCAAAGCACCTCACGCAACGGGAGGGCAGAGATGCGAATTTGGTGGCTGGCCATGCTGAACACTTGCCGATCAAACCAGATTCCATAGGGTCCGTAATATCGCTGGATGTTATCGAACATGTTGGAGATCAATTTACTTACATATCAGAAATAGAGCGCATCCTTGAACCTGAAGGGGTTTTTGCGTTGACCACACCGAATCGATTTAGCATGTCACCCGAGCCGCATGTGGGCGTCTGGGGTGTGGGCTACTTGCCGGTTTTTTTGCAAGATCACTGGGTTAAGTTGGTCAGCGGCAGAAGTTATGATTTTACGCGACTACTTTCAGTATTTGAGGCTCGAAAGCTATTCAAAAGGTGCCGGCATCTTGAAATACAGATTAAATTCCCCCCCATCCCAGTTTCGGAATTAAATTTGTTTTTCGGGGTAAAGTCGCGCTTGGCTAGGATCTATAACTCGATGATAGATTGGCGGCTAGTAAAGCCGCTGATGCCATTTTTCGGCGCCTATTATCGCCTTACCGGTATCAAAAAGTCATAAGTCACTGAAGGAACGATCGCTGAACGTATTTAGAAAAGGGATCAGAAACGATGGTGTACTGGTCAAGCAAAACAGGACACATTAATAAGAGAATTTTCATAATTAATCGGTGCCATATCTCCATTCGAGGTATGCAACCGATCAAGGTTGTAATATTCATGTATAAGGCTCTTGTTGGCTGATGAACTTTTAATATCCAGTCGTGTGACTAAATTCGCTTTCTATGATTAATATACCCGTATAACTGGGCAAAACACGTGATTAGAAAAACGGTTAAAAAAATTAGAACCAGCGTCATATTTCTTTTTTCAAGAAGTTGATAAATGACGCCATGGATTATAATGAGTCCGGCACCAAGGTAACTAAACCGCTGGGTTTTTTTCCATTTTTTTACCCCTAGTTTTCTTAGCGAAAAATCACTAGATATAGCCAATAGAACGATCATTATTAACCCAGATATTAGACCAGTGTGATTAGCTAACCCAAATAAATCATATCGTATCGGTAATATATGTTGTTCATTGGGTGGATAAATAAAATAGCGCAAGAACACCCCGCCAAAATGGACTTGTAAGCCAATGACAATATGAATGATGCCAATTATTCCAGCCCAAATTCCGATGTCTCGACGGGGATAGCTTGAAAGAGGGTTTTTGTTTTTTGCATAAATGTTCCAAGGACCAATCAGTAAGGTAATGGATAATAAAATCATACTGGCATACGCGGTGCCAATGCTTAATTTAAATATTGTTTTCTCGCCTGGCGCGATAATAAAGAAAAATGTTATGAGTGCGACACTGGTAAAAAAAATCGCGCTATGCCAAATGAGACGCGATGGCTTTTTTAATCTAGCGTTGTATGTATTTGACATTTAAGCTATAGCCAATGAAATAGTTTTCTTCATAGATATAAGTGTATAACAAGAAGACTGGTTTTTAAAATATTGATTTAGCTGTTCTTATTTGTTGTTTGTTAAATAGTAGACCCGAAAAGTATCATTATCGAAAACCAGTTGTAATTCGTCAGGGTATTTTTCCAGGAGTAAATCAAATATTTTGTTATAGCTAGGTTCATAGGGGCGAGGAACCGCAATAAGGTAGTTCGTATTAATGACCCGCAGGTACTTCATAAACTCTTCCGGGTTGCTTTTGGACGTAGGATATGTAGATGCATGACGTCGCGTAAAAAAAGCTAAAATTCTGGGGTCTCTTGCGACGAAAGTATCAGTTGGCAGGGTATTATTAGATACATAAGAAAAAAGTTGATCATTTTTAGTGCTGAGTGTATTTGGCCCCAGGAAAGTAGATTCTTTATCCGAGAAACACAAAGAGTTAGCATACACGAACATTAATAGCAGTCCTGTCAGTGCTGTCTTTTTCAGGAGGTGATTAAATGATATGAGTTTTAATATTCCGACGAATAAGTAAAAAATATAAAAAGGTAAGATAGGCAATAAATACCTAAAACCATCAAATCCAGCAAAAAGCAAAAGCGCACACAAATATCCTGCAACATATATTTCAGTAAACCTTATTTTTTCAATTAATACCGTTATATACCCTGTTAGTACGAAAATATTTACGAATAAATAAAAATAACCACTAAAAGGTAGGTGTCTTAGCTGTAGAAAGCGATAAATACTCCAAAAGTACCTTTGGCCCTGTTTTATAATATTTTCAGGGTCTAAGTTTATATAACTAAAAGTAGTAGGTGGGGTTGCTCCTGCTTCAATCAGTAAATCGAGTTGCTGATCAAATTCAAAGTGAGTGGGATCGAATACGAAAAAGTATCGTTGCGCTAAGACAAGTAATGTAAAAAGGCTTATGGCGAACATTGAGTGCGTAGTTAGTTTTCTATAATGCCATAATTCATAAGTTATGAGGGTTAAAGGTAAAATAAGAGCGATTTCTCGAATACCGTAAGACAGGTACATGAGCAGGCTGAGCATTGCTGCGGAACTGTATGTTTGGTTAGAGTCATTTCGCTGCATTAAGTACAGGGCAGTTAATGAAAAAAAGAGAAATGGAAATTCGGATAGTATGCGATCTTTAAAATCCCAAAACTCAGGATTTAGCCCTAAAAAAAGGATTAGGCACAGCGTTGTAATAGCTGAAATTCGCTGTTTAAAAATAGCCTTCAGGACAACTAACGCACCGATGAAAAAACCAATTAATACTACTTTCATAGCGGCAAAGTTAAGCCCAAATATGGCGTAAATTACGAATAAAATGAGTGGGAAAATGGGTGGGTAAGCCGAGGGTGCAACAGATGCTAATGCATTATTAATGTAGAGAGGGTCAATATACGGTTTGCCTTCAATTAAATTTATCGCATGCCGAATATATTGCAGGTCATCTCCAACCCAGTAATGCCCAGGGCGAAGGGTCAGAATATAAAATGCAGCAATCATAGCCACGACAAGCCAAAACAGCCAGCGGGCGTCGATGTTAAATAAGGTATTATTTTTTGTATTTGACCGTATTTTTGCCGACTTTAAATGGGTGTTTACAATACCTTTTGTAGCTTCCTTGTTACGAACCATAAACCATACTGTTATCTAGCGATGGCCTTGAAGATACACTAAATTTAAAAAAAATTATATAAGCAACTAAATTATGGCCAGGTCAGTTGGTGATAAGGTTTCCCTTCCACTAGGTTTTTCGCATGATGGATGTATTGGCTATAGTCCCCGCCCCATTTATAAGGCTATGTCCTAGAGAGCTGTTGCGGAACTCTACCAAGTGCTTCAAGCAAGCATAATTCGGGTGTCAGTGCTGACTGGTGTCGCTCCAGTAGTAACCGCCATCCTAAATAGTGCCCTAAGTATTTTGTTGCTACGCCATTAAAGCGGCGCATCCATGTTTTTAACCGGCTGCCGTAGGCATTTACATTTTGGACATGAAACACACCAAGGGCTCGCGGCCGCTTGGTATGGATAACTTCATGTGCTATCCCTGTCTTTTTAGCAAAGGCAGAGTACACAGCGGCGCCGTCAGTACAAAGTACGGCCTGTTTATCAATAAGCGGTTGAAGTGCTTGGCGAATGGTCTCAGCATTAATACGTTTTAAAATAAATTTGGCAGTAGCTTGATGCCTGTCTCTAACAATCAGAACGGGTATCTGATCACCGCCGGTGCCACGTGTTTTGCCAACACCGCCTCTTCTTCGAGACGCTCTGTGGAGTTGCCTTTGACCTTTAAATGATTCTAAAAAGAACGTTTCATCGGCTTCGACGATGCCTTGTTCGTGTGTGGCTTGGTGCTGACTGATGACATGAAGAAAGCGATGTCTCCATAACAGTGCTGTATCTTTGTTGATTCCGCATTGCTGAGCGGCAGCTCTAATGGAAAGCCCGCCTATCAAGGCATTCATATACGTCACCCAATGCTCACGCTTATGCAGTTTGGCTAACGGGGTTCCGGTGAGCGCGTTAAATGTTCTCGAACATTCGGTGCAACGATAGCGCGGTAGCCCGTGGCTAGACCCCCAGGGTTTGAATTGCTCAGTGTGGCAATGTGGGCAGTGTACTGGTGCTGCTTGGGTTGCCAGTAGGTCAAACGCTGTGATGTCATGTGTTTTGAAATACTGGTGAAGACGCTGATGCTGATGCTGACTTGGGGATAGATCGGGAAGCTTCTGTAATAACCCACTGAAATCATGTTCTTTCATGACGATAACCTCACAATAACCATACTCAGTTATTAGAGTCCTACTTTTGCAACAGGTTCCTCTGACATAGCCATTTATAACCTGTTCGTATGGTAAGTAAATAAAATAATGCAATAGCAATGAAAACCAGCGAGTACAGTAAACAGTAACTAATGGTTGTTTCGTTTTTTTTGAGACCAACGAGTCGAGTTATAGCCGTTCTCAGTTGGTTGTTTAGACTATTCATTGCTATTTCCGTCGTTATATTTTGGGGGCTGGTTTAAAACAGACTTCAAAAGAGGGTAAAAGAGAAGGGCTCCTGTACGACTTACGTGGTTATCGTCAGTATACAGCGGTTTATATGCGTCATACATTTTGCAGCGTTCTGTAGGGCAAAAAATATTAATCGGGTCAATGATCTCCACAAGTGGTAATTTATTTAGTGCCTTGTGTAGGTATAGCCTTTTCTTAATAAATTCCGTCCGGGGTACATCTTTTCTTTCACGCCAGCTATTAATAAACAGATTAAGTTTAGGTGGCGGTTCTATAATGATGGTTCGTATTTTTAGAGCGTTAAAAAAATTCACAGTACGGCGTAACGCCTTTAGTAAAACCTTTGAGCTATCAGCAGCGTTTTCGCTACGCATATCTTGATCGGACAGAAAATGGGTCTCATTTAAAAGGCGACCATTTTTGAACGCCCCTTTTTCATATATAGGCCATCTCGCTGTCAAAAAGACAGCTTCAATAAGCTCTTTGTTGTTGGTTACAAATGTTTTAACATTGTCGGCATAAACTCCGGAACAATTTGATGCAGTACCAATTCCATCAAGCCTGAAGATACCAAATAATGGCGGGCAACCATCGATAGAAGCTATGATACCTCTCCATTTTTCATCAAGCGCCAGCTTGTGAAAAGCTGGATACATAGCGGCGGCATGAGAATCCCCAAATAGAAGAAATATACGATTGGATTTAATGTCACCGAAGCTGCAATTTTCACTGCTCTTTATGGTTTCTTCGTCTTTAAAGCAGTCTTTATTCATTGGGGTAGGTTTAATGCCTTGATCTATGGCTCTGAAGAAAATGAACAATAAGATTATTATTGCTATAGCACCTAAAGAGCCCAAAGCAATTAAACCTGATTTGATGTGAAGAGTTTCTTTTAATCGTTGGTTCGTTCTAAACGGTTGTTCAACGAAACGATAGCTTAGTGCAGATAAAACAAAGGTTAAGGTAAGTGCCGATAATTTTGTTGTTATAGTCAATTCGCCAAAAATAACATTCTTCAGTAGAGCAATGATGGGCCAATGCCAAAGATAAAGTGAAAAAGAAATCAAACCAATGTATCTAATAAGACCTATAGATAAAAAAGCGGCGATTAGAGTCTTGTCACCTTTACCAGAATGTATGATCAACATTGCGCCTACAACGGGGTATAAGGCATTTATGCCTGGAAATAGGCTCTTGTAGCTTAACAAGGTAGCTCCAAGGGCGATTATCAGTAAGCCCATTAGAGCGGCTGAATTTTTTAGGTAAATATTATGAAGATTGAATCTACTAGGAATGAAGGCAAGTGTTGTCCCAGCTAATAATTCCCAAAATCGTGTAGCAGGAAGGAAAAAGTTGGCTGATGGGTGCTGCGCTGCAAGTGGTGAAACACCCAAAGCAAAAGAGCTGGCAAGTAAAATTAAGACGATAAATAATATGCTATTGTTTTTTAAATTAACCGTTAAAAACATGAAAACAGGGAACAAAAGGTAAAATTGTTCTTCAATACCTAAAGACCAAGTGTGTAACAGTGGTTTTAGGTCAGACACGGTAGAAAAGTAATCGACATGCTGCCAGAAGAATATATTTGATGTGAATGTAGCTACACTCACTATACTGGCTAATAATTCTTTTAGTTCATTTACGGGTAAAATGTAAAGTGAGATGATTAAGGTCGTTAACGTCGTTACAAAAAGAGCGGGAATGATTCTGCGTATACGTTTTACATAAAAGCGAGTGAATGTGAATTTGTCAGCACGGATATCCTGCTGAATGGTTTTAGTAATGAGAAAACCAGAGATCACAAAGAAAACATCTACACCAATAAAACCGCCGGAAAAAAGGCTAAAATCCAAGTGGTAAAAAATAACGATAAGAACGGCTATTGCCCTAAGGCCATCAATATCGCGCCGATAATTTATTTCCGGCATGGGCTGGAGAAACTATTGATAGAAGCAAATTTGCTGACCATAACTATCCGTGTTATTTGGCTTTAGGCGCTACAAAGGTGAAAAAATATAGCAGTCTTCGATTATAAAACTCGTTGTATTCTATATTTAAAACATAAAATTCTTTATACTGCAAGGAAGGGCAAGCTCACGCTCACGCTTGCCAATATAGTTTGGTGTAGGCTATTTGGCCTTATACTCGATAAGAAAATTTTTCTAGTGGCTGCTTGTTGCATGAAGAATCTAGATTTTACTGATTTCAAGGAGGAGATGTTTGATGCGTAAGAAAATCTTAGTGACAGGTGGCGCTGGTTTTATTGGGTCCCACTTGTGTGAGAAATTGTTGGAATTGGGACATGATGTTCTATGTGTGGATAATTACTTTACAGGCAATAAAGATAATATTAGGCATTTAATGGGGAATACATCATTCGAATTAATGCGTCATGATGTTACGTTCCCACTGTATGTTGAAGCAGATGAAATCTATAATTTTGCATGCCCTGCATCACCAGTCTATTACCAAAAAGACCCAGTACAAACGACAAAGACGTCGGTCCACGGGGCCATCAACATGCTTGGTTTAGCGAAACGTTTGAATGCTAAAATTTTGCAAGCATCTACTTCTGAAGTGTATGGTGACCCTGAAGTTCACCCTCAAACTGAAGCTTACTGGGGGAAAGTAAACCCCATTGGCATTAGAAGCTGTTATGACGAAGGAAAAAGGTGTGCCGAAACACTCTTTTTTGATTATTACAGGCAGCATCAGTTAGATGTAAAGGTGATTAGAATTTTTAATACCTATGGACCTAAGATGCAACCGGATGATGGAAGAGTGGTTAGCAACTTTATAGTTCAGGCCTTAACGAATAAAGAACTAACAATGTATGGTGATGGGCAGCAAACACGGTCTTTTTGCTTCGTGAGCGACTTAGTTGAAGGCATTGTTCGAATGATGGATTCTCCAAAGGGTTTTACTGGCCCCGTTAATCTCGGCAATCCCACTGAATTTACAATGTTGGAATTAGCAGAGATGGTTCTTAAGTTAACGGGGTCGAAATCAAAGATAGTTTTTAAACCTCTCCCAGCCGATGATCCACGACAAAGAAAGCCTGATATAAGTCTAGCAAAACAAAATTTAAGCTGGCAACCAGGCGTTAACTTGGAAGATGGTTTGAAACAAACTATTAGTTATTTTAGGTCAACAATTTAAGATTTTCGGTAAAAGAAATACTTATAAGATCTGGGATTTTTAAAGCGATTGTTTCGTGAAGTTAAGAAATTTAAATAATTTAAGAAAATAATGGACAGACCTATATTGAGTGTTGTTATTGCAGGGTCTCGTGCTATGGGCCCGGCAGATAAGTTTTTAGATCAAATAAAGCTTAATCAGCATAAAGTGGAATACATTCTTGTTACAGCAAATCAAAACTTAAACGTGTCTCCATTTGAAAATGCAGGTGCGAAAGTATTGATTGAAGCGGAAGGGACAATGGTGCCCCATCTCCGAGCAGTGGGTTTTAAATATGCGACTTCTGAACTTGTTGCTATGACAGAAGACTTTTGTCTACCATCAGATAATTGGGTCGAATCCATTATTAATGCGCACAAAAAAAATCATGCTATTGCTATTGGAGGCCCGGTTAAAAGGCAGAGCGGAACGGCAGGCGAGTGGGCG
>TARA_R110002074_G_scaffold136000_1_pt1 | contig 30477 bp, 33 predicted proteins | sample TARA_R110002074 | Tara Oceans TARA_R110002074 (sample SAMEA4397215) | marine metagenome | biome: Polar Biome; feature: [MIX] marine epipelagic wind mixed layer (ENVO:01000061); material: water (ENVO:00002006), including particulate matter (ENVO:01000060) such as... | depth 10-100 m | reverse complement strand
AACACAAACACAAACACAAACACAAACACAAACACAAACACAAACCAGATGTATAATTAATACAGATAATTTACAAAATCAAATTATTTATATCGACACTGGGTTTGAAACACACTCTACATCAGAAGTAGATATCAGTAATTCAAACATTTGATTCTGATGGGCACTCTAATTTATGAGAAGCATAATAATTCACTCGAATATCTGGAGAATCCAAGCTAATAGACATGGGTGTTTGTGGAACATCTATTTTTTTATTATTGTATAATCCACCACAAAAATCGGCTGGTGAACACGTACCATTATTAGGAGTAGACCAATATTTTACATTATTAGTATGCTGTTTATAAGATGAGCCAAATATGGGATAATATGACGAATTCATTTCATATGTATTATTTGAAAGACCCATATGCTGTTTTAATGGATAATCCTCGTGTAAAATAGGTACATCAACATCAATTGGAAAAGAACCAGGTGATAAATTATGATAACCTTCCTTTGACTTTTTTAATAGAGCTATACATACACTTAATGCGATTAATGCTAAAACGAAATATATTGATTTAATTAGGATTCCCATTATATAAAATATCAAGATTTTAATTTAATTTGATATTTGTTCAACTGAACAGTTGGTTGATTTTTATATTTCTACCGAATTCAATGTATAGGATAAGTAAATCAGTTAATATAATAGTTTAAGACAACTATTTAAAATAAAGTTGTTATATTAATTATATGACAGTAAATGAGCATGAAATGCGTGTTGTTAAGCGCAATGGTAAATATGAGAATGTTGGATTTGATAAAATTTTAAAGCGTGTAAAGAGCATTGGAACAGAATGTGGTATTAAACTGAATTACACAAATTTCGTTATGAAAGTAATTGATCAACTATATGATGGTATACCTACTACTAAAATAGACGAGCTAACCGCAGAACAATGTGCTTCATTAAGTATACAACATCCTGATTATAATACACTTGCTGGCAGAATTATCATGTCAAATCACCATAAGAATACACCTAGTTCTTTTTTTTCAGTTATTAAAATGTTACATGACTTTACTGATGTACATGGAAAACATTACCCATTAGTAAGTCCAACTTTTTTCTCTATTGTCAGTGAAAATAAAGACACATTTGATGATATGATTGTCCACGAACGTGATGATTTGATTGATTATTTTGGATTCAAAACATTGGAACGCGCGTACTTAATGAAATTAAATGGAACTATTGTAGAAAGGCCTCAATATTTGTGGCTTCGTGTAGCCATTGCAATTCATGGGTCTGATATAGATAAGGTCAAAACTACATACGATTTAATGTCTCAGAAATATTTCACTCATGCTACTCCGACATTATTTAATGCAGGTACATGTAACTCGCAATTGAGTTCTTGTTATTTATTATCAATGGAAGATGATAGTATTACCGGTATCTACAATACATTAGCAGATTGTGCTCAAATATCAAAGTACTCTGGTGGCATTGGATTACATATTCATAATATTAGAGCATCGGGTAGTTTTATTCGAGGAACAAATGGCAAAACAGATGGTCTAGTTCCCATGCTTCGTGTATACAATACAACCGCACGATATGTAAATCAGTCTGGAAAAAGAAACGGTAGTTTTGCCATTTATTTGGAACCTTGGCACGCGGATATTGATGACTTTCTTGATTTAAAGAAAAACCACGGTGACGAAGAAATGAGGGCCAGGGATTTATTTTATGCTCTTTGGACACCTGATTTATTTATGCAACGCGTCAAAGAAAATGGCGATTGGACTCTTATGTGCCCCGACGAGTGCCCTGGATTATCTGATGTGTATGGTGATAAATTTGTCGAATTGTATACGAAATATGAGACTGAAAACAAAGGTCGAAAAACCGTCAAGGCTCGTGATTTGTGGTTCAAAATTATGGACAGTCAAATGGAGACAGGTACGCCTTATCTACTCTATAAAGATGCTGCAAACGAGAAATCAAATCAGAAAAATTTAGGTACTATAAAATCATCTAATTTATGTACCGAGATTATGGAATATAGTGATGATAAAGAAACAGCCGTTTGTAATCTAGCAAGCGTGTCTCTGTCTAGCTTCGTGAAATCGGACAAAACATTTGATTACGAGAAATTACACGAAGTTTCCAAAGTAGTCACCGAAAATCTAAACAAGGTCATTGATATTAATTTTTATCCAACCGAAAAGACAAAAACAAGTAATATGCGTCATAGACCGATTGGTATTGGTGTACAAGGATTAGCAGATGTATTTGCTTTGATGGACATACCATTTCACAGCGATGATGCAAAAGTAGTGAACAAACTTATCTTCGAAACGATTTACCATGCTGCACTTGAACAGTCTATGGAAATTGCAAAGGAGCGATCCGTTGCGCTAATTCCATTAAACGAACATGACGATTTTTCCGACAAACTAGACATTGAACAACATGTAAAACTTTCGAATATGTTAAATGAATATGAAAAACCAATGTTACCTAAGTGTTATCGTGGTGCTTATAGTTCATTCAATGGTTCACCAATCAGCAAAGGTGTATTCCAATTTGATATGTGGAATGTTACACCTTCTGATAGATATGATTGGTCAATCTTAAAAGAATCAATCATGAAATACGGTATTCGAAATTCTCTTTTGCTGGCACCCATGCCTACTGCGAGTACGGCCCAAATATTAGGCAACAATGAATGTTTTGAACCGTTTACTAGTAATATATATAGTAGACGAACCATTGCAGGCGAGTTTATCATAGTAAATAAATATTTAATGCGCGAATTGATTGATTTGAAAATATGGAACGAAGACATAAAAAATAATATTGTCGCCAATAATGGCAGTATTCAACAAATACAGGTTATACCAAAGCATGTAAAGGATAAATATAAAATTGTATGGGAAATACCAATGAAACATGTGATTGATATGTCAAAAGATAGAGGAGCATTTATATGTCAAAGTCAGAGTCTCAATTTGTGGGTAGAGGAACCTAATTATAAAATATTGACATCGATGCACTTTTATTCTTGGGAAGCAGGATTAAAAACAGGCATGTATTATTTAAGGCGCAAAGCTAGACATCAAGCTCAACAATTCACAGTTGAACCAACGAAAAAAAATGCTCAAGAAGATGAGCAAGAACAAGAAGTATGTGAAATGTGTTCAGCTTAACTAACATAACATTTGTTTAACCGAGAGCTTCTTTCATCATCATTCGAATCGTTCTATTTTTTTCATAAATGTCAATATTTAGTTCCATTTTGCAAAAGCATCTCATACAAATGAGAATATCGACTAGCGCATTATGGGTGTTTTTTGGCTCCTTGTTAAACAAATAGACATACAATTCGCTTAATTTCGGGTACTTGAAATATTTGTCCCCATTTGGCCAACTTTTTTCGATTTTACATAGATTGATACTGTTTTTCATTGTACAGTAAGTATCTGCTATATTTATTTTTATTTTGTTTCTAATTCCTTCCACCATAAGCATTCGCTTATCAAACGACACATTGTGTGCAATCAATAAATCTGCTTTATCCGAATGAGTATTGAATTTTTCCAATGCTTCTACGATTGTAATACCATTTCTAAGTTGTTCACTTGTTATATTATGAATCTTGACGCTTTCTGGATCCATTATTACCGTATCAGGTATATTTATATAATCATCCTCTAGACCGATTAGTTTATCTGTTTCAGTATCATATACAATATAAGATAATTGAACTATATGAGGCCACATAGTTGTCTTATAGATTGATGCATTTCTTTCTGTGGGTAAACCACTTGTTTCGGTGTCAAATACGAGAACTTTCATTGTTTTGATTTACTTTGTTTACTTATCACACATAGCTACGATTCACTTCAATTCTTTTTTAAAATAATTGAAGTGTCTTTGCTTTGAAACACATATTCAAACAATAAATACCATAATATAAGCAGAATGGAAAAACAGCAACAACAAATATTCAAAACATTTGCTTATGTATCGACTGATGTATCGGCTGATGTACCTGCTCATATATCGTCATGTAGTACAACAATTCCAAGTTGTAAGGATTTGCGAAAATTAAATTTACAAATAGAAAAAAATAAAAAGAATGAAGAACGAGCTAGTAAATTAAAAGATGAATATGTGAAAAAACTAGATATCATTATTAAAAAACACAGTCAATACCAAACGGTAGCGATTGTTGATAACATTCAACTATTTACAAAAGAACGAGATGAGTTAAAAAACAATACTTACTATGGTTATACTGGTAAAAACACATTTGAAGACACTATATTACATATTATTGAATGGTTCAAAGACTATTCTTCAAAAATGTCTTTCAAAACTTTCGAAGGGATTATTGACACATTATCGTTTGAAAAACACAGTCGATATTTACTTAAAAATATTATTGACAATCCACTTGAACTGATTCAAATTGAACATTCTCCTATTAGATTTAACCAAGCTTATCGCATTGTAAAAGAATTGGATATTCCATTTACAGACGAGGTATTAGTACAAAAATGGTCAATATTTGCAGTACAAGACAACAATGGCAGTTTTTACAAAATCAAAAGTCACCCTGACTCGAAAAATAAATACAAAGAATACTCTGACCGTCCATTTAAGCAAGGATGGTATTGGCTACTTCGAAAATTTTGCGAAGAAAACAATATTCTGTCTACAAAATATGCATCCTATCTTGATATATTAAATGGATTGCTCGTTCAACATAAAACAATTAAACACTTATATGGTATCAAAGAATTTGTAGAAATCGAAAGGAGTATTGGCGACGAAACATTAGATTTGTATTATGATAATAATGAAACCATTGAGAATAATGAAAAATTCGAGCGTTTTATTCAAGAATTTGAACAAAATAAATCGACGAATGAGAAACCATTTAAATTCAATGATCAACAAATTAGTGCTATTAAACATACAATTACCGATAAACTATGTATTATTACTGGTCCACCTGGTACTGGTAAAAGTACTATTACAGAGGCAACTATTGAATGGTTTAACCAGGAAAGTTCGCGCACTGGATTCGCATATAATATATGTTTAATGGCTCCTACAGGTAAGGCCCTTAAAGGATTAACAGATAAATGTAAAAATATTAGAACTAATAATATTTGTGGAACATTGCATAAATGCTTGTTAAATACTTTTCCAAAAATTGTTAAGGAAATCGACGAGTGTGATAGTGACAGTGACAAAAAATACCCTCAATACATTAATAAAATTATAGTTGACGAAACTTCTATGGTAAATATATTCATGTTTAAAAAACTATTAAAAGCATGTAAATATTTTGATTGTAGTCTTGTATTATGTGGTGATATTAAACAGCTTCCTCCGGTCGGAAATGGTAGACCATTTGAGTGTATCATTCATTCTGAATTATTTAATACTGTTTATTTAACAGAGATTAAGCGCCAAGATACTGGCAAATTGAAAGATTGTATCATTAACATTAATAAAAAGACATTATCTATTCGTGATTTTGATAATAAATCAACCATATTTACGGAACACGATTTTATCGATAATAATAAAACGGTTCGGATTTGTAAAGATATAGTTAGTAAATATGGAAAAGAAAATATCGCATTCATTACACCAGAAAATAATAAAACACCGGGTGTATTTGAAATGAATAAACTATTACAGAATTATGTGTATAATGCTAACAATCATTATGCGCACGGGTATTTTAAAGAAGGCGATTATGTCATGCGAACTGAGAATAAATACGACGATGATGTTATTCGTGTAAATGGTGATACTGGAAAAATGTATTTTAAGGAAGTAGTTAAAATGAATCCAAAGACAAATAAAAGTTACAAAGAAAATGTAGCGTGGATATTCTATGACGATGAACAAACGCCGATGGAAGAGGTGCTTGTATGTGATATTAAAGATAAATTCACACTGAATTACTGTAATACGGTTCATAAATATCAAGGTAGTCAGAAAGATGTTGTTGTGTTTATTGCTTCATCTGTTCATAGTAGTCTATCATGGGGAACAAATCGTTTAAAATTAGCCTATACAGCTATATCGCGGGCAGCAAAAACACTTATTGTATTAGGTGATAAAAAAACATTCTTTGATATTCAAACATGTAAAGATGAACCATTTGTGAGTAGTTTTATGAAGGAATTTAATGAATATGATTTTGAATAGTTTGTTTGATCTAACTATACTCTTTACATGGTCCATATGATTTGCGATGCCATTGACTAGTACCATTATTTTTTATTCCATCCATATGAAGGGCTGTTCCATATCCTTTATTTTTGTCAAGATGATATAATTCTTTCAATTCAGGATGTTCTTCACACAATTCCAATATATATTTATCGCGTTCTGTTTTAGCTAATATGGATGCTGCGGCAATAGAACAGTACTTATTATCACCCCCCTTGATACATGTATATGGTACTTGTAAATATTCATCATTTTTGAAACTCATATATGGTTTAAAATCATTTCCATCTACTAATAGGAAATAGGTTGACTTGTCGTTACCAGTACCAGTACAATCATCTTCCAATTTGGCATCACAACACGAAATAGCGTTTTTTATACTTTGATGCATGCTATTTAGCACGGCTTGACGAATATTTATATTATCAATCGTTTTTTCATCGTTATAAGTGACACTCCAAGCAATTGCATTGTCCTTTATGTATTGTGCTACTTCGTTTATTTTTTTTTCACTTGTAAATTTCTTGCTGTCTTTTAAATCATGGTATTTAAAGGTATCATCTTTAGGTAAAATAACAGCTGCAGTATATACGCGTCCAAACAAGGGTCCGCGACCGGCTTCATCTATCCCGATCTCATGAGTATATTCTCCATTGTTATAGAATGGTGTTAGTGGTTCTTGCTTACTTCTGGGCATTTCTTAGTATTAGTTTGTTATAATGAACATATCCAGTATATTCATTTCAATTTTTATGTTTTTTTAAATACTCCTTTCATTTATTGTTTTTTAAATTTTCTACAACTATATTATATAATGAAACTTCAAAAGATACATTTATTTCTCATATTGTTATTAGGTCTAGTATTATGTGGATGTTTAGGCGGTCGAAGTTACATGGAAGGTATGGAATCACAAAGCACTGACGATAAAAATGACGATACTACTGCTCAATCTGCTTTACCTGAAGGTGTACCACAATCTCAAATTCCACCCGGACAACAAGATATGTATATTTTAAAATCAGAAATTGTTCCACCTGTTTGCCCAGTTTGTCCCCAAGCTACCGCTTGTCCTAGACAGGAAAAATGTCAACCCTGTCCTCCGTGTGCAAGGTGTCCCGAACCAGCATTTGAATGTAAAAAAGTGCCAAATTATTCCAGCTCCAATGATAACTATTTACCTAGACCAATGATTGCCGATTTCAGCCAATTTGGTATGTAAAAATAATATTATAATGATATTTTATAAAATTATTTATTAAAAATATTTACCAAAAGCTTAATTAACACTTTCTGGTCTTTCTCCCTTTAGATTTCTTTGCCTTCTTGGATCTCTTTGCCTTTTTGGATTTCTTTGCCTTTTTGGATTTCTTTGCCTTTTTGGACTTCTTTGCCTTTTTGGACTTCTTTGTCTTTCTCTGTTTACCACCTCTTTTGAGTACTAACTGCTGATTATCAGCGACAACATTAATACTATTTTTTATAAATTGAGAAATAAGTTTCATATCTGGACTTGGTTGCATCGTGTTCATCAAATTTTTATTATTAAATTGAGGAATCAACAACCCGTTAATTTGTTCTCTAATTTCTGTTTTGTTAAACTTCATATTTTCAGGCATATTTATATTCATAATTATATCAGTCAACCCACTTAAGTTATTTACAATGTCTGATTGAGTTATTTTTTTATTCGTTATTATTTCTTCTATTATACTATTAATTTCTCCCTCATATTTTAATAAAAATTGTCGCCTTAGTTCAATAAATTCTTCTTCTGATATATCTTCTTTGCGAATTTTAACCTGACTCAATAAATATTTCATTACTATTAAAAAAAGAGAATTAATTAAACCGATAATCCAATATAACCACATTACTTCGGTTAATACTGATTGATAATGTGATGTAATCTTTACTATCTCGGCGGGAATATTCGGCGTTGTAACAGAGATATGTACAATAACTTCTGGGATAAGTATAATCATCTCTTGTGCAATTGCTATTTTTTTCCGAATATTTCCCACTTTAGATTCTTGTGTTTTTTGAAGTAACATATCATATAAATTATTCATAGCTACTTGTAGTGGTTTGGCTCCGGTTTGATTTGCCACACTGGTGAGTTGTTCCAAATCACGAGACAATGTAGTACTAGTCTGTTCTAATATGGCCTTGATTCCCAATAATTCTTGTGATTTAGAACTACCTATATCTACTAGTTCGTCTCGAACATCCGTGTATGGTTTCAACATAGTATTAATTAATTTGCTTGGTCCACTCCAACACGACATCATCACAAAATTCCATGTACTCTGTATTTCTTCAGGGGAAGAACTTTCATCTGGTTTTATGGATTGGGGTGGTTCTATGAATAATTTGTCACCAGCATTAGAGTTAACATATGTTTCAAGATATCGTTTGTACATCTCCATATCATTTTCATAAATATTTGTAGATAATTCGTTAGACATATTTACATTGCATTTATCTCCGACACAATCAGCTCCTGTCTCAATAGTATTATATAAATTAATATATTCTAATAAAGTTTGAACCTTTACTGGCATAGGTCTTGACAATTCACGCTTTAGTGATTGTTGTTGAATATTTATAATTTCCACCTTTGTTTTAATACTATCTCTAGATATGAATAATCCTATATGAGTAGTAAAATATAACAATAATATTGTTGATATAATCCATATCATTTTATTAAAATTCAATAGCATTACCTTTACTCTCGTTTTCACAGATAATTTATTATTTAAAGCTATACTGGTTGTAGTATCTATATTGCCAGGAACTTCAATAATACCACCAGTATCGTCGCCACCAGACTGTACCGATGCTAACAGCGATTTAATATTATCGGTATCAAATGAAATTTCCAATTTATTAGTCTTGATAACCATTTCACCAGTTTGTTTATCATATTGCAACCCATAATTTAGTGAAAACATTATAACAGCCAATTTCAATACATTTGTGTCCAATTCATTCATTTTAAATGGTAAGTCTAAAGAACAACATACTTCTCCTTTATCATTTACCATATCAAATCCACCTGTGTTTAATAATTTATACAGAGTGTTTATACGACCGACCAATTTAGAAGTAGCACTCGACATTATATATATATATATACTTTGCATAAATTATATATATTTATTCACGACTTTTCCTACATTTTTCATCCATTTGAAATGTTTTGCATTTTTCTTCCTTAGGTACAATTTTAATAACGCATTTTGCCTTTTTTCCATATAGTGGCTCTGTACATCCCTTCTCCTTTTTATTTTTTTGTGTTTTTTTAAAATGAAACATTTTCGGTTTTTCTTCTGTACATCTAGCCCTGAAATGTTCATATCTCTCTCTCACATCACAATAAGATAAACCAGAATCTTTTCCTAAATTTTTATTAATCCGTTCGTGTAACTGGTATACATATCTGGAAAATCGATTTCTGTCTTTCATACATTCCATTGTCAATGGAAATGCCTTGTAATTTTTCTTCAAATTATCTCTACAATGTCTACATGGTAATACATTTACCAAATTCAACATGAATCTTCTATAATTACGCATGTCAGATAGGGATGGCTTCACTGGATAATTAAAACTTATACTATGAAGTGAATGCCACAATGCCGGTCCCCATACACTGACTAACATACCATCACCGTCGCTAAAATCTTTCTTAGAAAAAATTCTTTTTTTGGTAAGATTTTGTTTTGATTTTTTACGCATCTTAGATTGTTTATTAGATAATGTCTTTCTATTTTTACGAGACTGCATTAATATATTACATTATTTAGAGAAAAAACTTTTCACAAAGAATCGTATTCGTTTTTAATTCCGATGTTTAATCTATAAATTAATATATATAATGATGGAATCAATTCAATCCTCTTCGTATAGTTTATTAAGTAGTTCTAAATTTTGGATGATACTAGTAGCCATACTATTGTTTTTATTTGTAGCCTTGTTTGTTTATAATAAATATGTTTCTGGTGTTCTTAGCCCGAATTATATAGCGAATGATGAATTTCCATCAGAAATGAGCGAAGGAGACAATGGTGGTGATGGAGAATCAGGTCAAGACAGTGGTCCAGAAGTGGAGATCATTATTTTCACAGTAGAATGGTGTCCTCATAGCAAAAAGGCGATACCAGTTTGGGAAGAATTAAAAGAAAAGTACAATGGAAAACGATTTAATGGACATAAACTAACTTTTGTTGAGGTCAATGGTGAGGAAAATCCAGAGATGGCCGACAAATACAAGGTTGAAGGATATCCAACCATTAAAATGTTAAAAGACAATCAAGTAATTGAATACGATGCGAAACCAAGTGTAGCTCATCTAACCGAATTTTTAAACAGTACTTTGGTTTAACTCCTTTTCATATTGAAGAAATATCTCAGCATAATCCTTACCAGATTTAATTAATTCCATTCTTTTCTCTCTATCAGTCATGTATTCAATCCAATTCGAAGCCTCTGATATTTTTTCATCACATAGACATTTCACTTCATATCGAATGGACTTGGCTTCATTCTCTTTCTGAACATATTTCACTATTTGTTGTACCGAAACCTGCAAATATTGAAACAAATTCATACTATCGTTGGCACGCAACTCGTCATGTGTCCATTTATTACAAATACCTAATATCTGTTCTTCTGTACATTTTTCATTTAGCAGACATTCGTTTATGGGATAGTTATCAAACAATCCACCATCAATATAACAGTTATCTTCTATAAATACGGGCTTACATAATATCGGAACGGCACTCGACATTTCCAATGCAGTTATTAAACATAAATCTGGATGTGATTTATGATTTAAGTCGACCTTTTTAAAAGAATTCATCTCGACTGTAAAAAAATGGTGGTCGATGTTTGTAAATTCGTAAAATTCTTGAAGCGTAATGGACACGGACAAATCTTTCGCCGTTAATAAATGCTTCATGATCTCATTAACAATACTGAATTGAAAGATACCCTTACTATAGTACATTTCAAATAGATTGTCTGGTTCTATTTTGAATACCTTTTCCCACGGTCGCTTGATAAAGTAGTCATCAAGTGTATTCCAGTCATATTTTAAAGAGAGAATCGTACCAACAATACCCCCAATAGAAGTACCATATATCGACTTTATATTGTCCATATGTAAAAAGTCTTGTTCAAATAAGTGTTTTAAAGCACCATAACTAATTAAACCAGTGGGTCCACCACCATTAATTACTATATGTTCTATCATTAATTATTATAATCGTATATTCTTAAAACTTTTTTTCTGATAAAACATTAATATAGAATTATGAATGTATTTACTTTGTCGGACGATGATAATTTAATGGACAAGATCAATCTAGACGATTTATTCGAGAAGAAGAGAGAAATATCTGAAAATAAACTCCAACTTTATAACAAAATATTAAATCGTATCCATGAGAAAATAAAACTGACTTCACGAGTTCAGCAAGGGAAGGAGCAGTTCTGTTGGTATTTAATTCCAGAAATGATGATTGGTATATCTAGATACAATGTGGGCGAATGTACTGATTATATTCTTAGGAAATTAAGAGATAATGATTTTGTCGTGCGTTATACACATCCAAATCTTGTTTTTATTAGTTGGGCTCACTGGATTCCAGGATATGTAAGACAAGAGTACAAAAAACAAACTGGTACCGCAATAGATGGATATGGAAATTTAGCAAATTCGAAGCCACAAATAGAAAACAACCCCTCCACCGAACCAGAAAATCCAAACGATATTTTATTTACTAAACACAAGTCTGGTTCGAATGCAACGAATAGTGGCAATAGTGGCAATAGTGGCAATAGTGGCAATAGTGACAATACTAGCAATAATAGTAACCGAGAATATAATTCAACCAAAAATTACAAACCGGCTGGTATATATAACAACGATATCATGCAAAAAATACAGGATAAATTTAAATAATAAAATTTCTCGAATGTCCAATCAACAATAATATTAACAAAATATCCTAATTATTGTGTTAATGTATATTTCAAACATAGATTTCGCAAAAATCATCGATAAATAAAATGGTCATTATAACACCTATTTTTATCGACATAATACAGCGACGACATTTCTGATTTTTGGATTTCGGAAAAAAAGAGGATAAAATACAGCATTCCCCCTAGACATGTAGGTTAGTGATATGACATGCATACAAATATTTATACTTAGAATATGTAGGTACCTCCCTACATATGAAGGCAGTTATTTTGTCTTAAAAAAGTGCACTGTATACGATACATGTAGGTAAATTCACTTTTCACTTTTTTTCTATACTTCATTTGACTTTTCAAAAAAACACACAAGAATTTATGTTGTTTTTTTTTATATTGAAAATAGAATTGAAAAAAAAGTGAAAAAGTGATTTAGAGCATAATGCTCTCATTCAGATTTTCGTAAATTTCCATTTGTTACTGTAAAAAAATCGTATTTTTGAGTACAAATTTAGGAGATTTTATGCATAGGATTATATATAGGATGTTTCCTACACATAAATCTCCAAAAATCTCCTATAAGTTTTTTTGTGAAAAATGTGACTATAAATGTAATAAAAAGAGTGAATATAGTAAACACATAACCACATCTAAACACAAAATCCTACAAAATCCTACATCATTTCCTGTATGTATTTCTGGACCAAAGACATATTCGTGTATTTGTGGAAAGGAGTATAAGCATTCATCTACATTATATCATCACAAAAAGAAATGTCATATTATTCATACAGACATTAAACCTGAAAATAACATGAATCCAGAGAATGAAGATGATGATTCTGTCACTTCGGTAAATACATCCAATACTATGAGTCACTCCGATTTCAAAGAGATATTAGTTTTGATGATGAAGGAAAACAAAGAATTTCAAAAATCGTTTCTAGATATAATACCCCATTTACAAAATGGTACGAATAATAGTCATAATACAACTACAAACCACAATACAACAAATAACCAGTTTAATATTAATATGTTTTTGAACGAACATTGTAAAAATGCAATGAATCTAACTGATTTTATCAATTCATTACCTATCACAAACGAAACATACGATAATACGATTGAGAACGGTCTTACACAGTCACTTACTAATTTAGTGGTTACTGGTTTGAATAATATGGATATAGTTGACCGCCCGATTCATTGTACAGACCCATCAAGAAAGACATTGTATGTAAAAGAGAATAACAATTGGGAAAAGGATAATGAACTGATGTTTTTATTAAAGGGCATCAAAGAATTATCTCTTAAGCAACGAACTATGATTAATAAATGGCAAGATGCAAACAATGGGTGGAATATTGACGAAGATCTTCAATCTAAAATGACAAAATTAATATTTAATTCAATGACAAATATTGAAGATGACCAAAAAGAAACGAATAAAATTGTAAAGGCTATTGGAAAAAACACCTATTTGAGTAATGAAATAAAGTCTGAATATATATAATTTTACAATTTATATTTTTGTGTAAAATTATACCATTGAGGAGTAAATTAATTTTGTTATAGATGTTGCTCCTATGTTTTAGCTGGATCGAGTGAAATCGTTTCTTCGATTTGCTCCTCTAAATTTTTTATCTGAGAGATACCAGTATCCTTGATTTGTTTCTCAACAATTGATTCGAATATTTGTAATCCATTGAAAAAATCACCTTCACAAGTAGTGTATAATTTAAGAATATTGGTTCTGGTATCCTTTACTAGCTTGTCTAACAGCTTATTATCTAACCTAGGATTTATTACAATGAGTTTATTATTTTGGTCTTGTGGATCGACGACGTATACAAACAACTGATCTATAATGTTAAGTAGAACATCTTGATTTTTCTTTGTATTTGTCACCATGTCTTTCAAGTTCTTTGCATAATCCAAATATAATTGTTCTTTTAATGTACCCGAATATGTTTTCGAAAAGTTGCCATCTTCACACGAGTTCGTCTTTTGAAACTCGCGAAGAGGAATTTGAGTAAAATTAGTAATCGTAGATGGCATTTCTTTATTTCCGGTAAAAATAGTATAAAATATTTGCAAATCTTTCTTATATTCCTTAGTCATTTCAGGTGACATGGAAGTAAATGTACCAGTATTATAATTATAGACATCATAGTATAACATTTCTAATTCTGGTATACCCGCTTCATCTAACATGGTTTTTGAAGTTCCATCTTTATTAACATTCATATTACAAAATTTTGTAGATACCCCGATTGTTGTCTTTTTATTGTTCATTTCTAATGTGTTTATTATAGTATTGTCTTTCATAAGAGCATTTAATCGGTTACTACACAAGTTTGATTTAGATATGGTTGGTTTTGCGCCATCAGGTATGTCTTTTCTGTGCTCGTAATCAACAGAGACATTAGATCCAAACTGATCTTTCCAGGTATATCTAGGATTAATCGTGTGCGCAATTGCATTGAATATGTGAAAAATCTGAATATAATATTTTGCAATACCAATACACATTCTCTTTTTTTTCAAATCACTTTTTACATCCATTTTATCAACCTTGTTTTTGTTGAAATAAGCGACGGTTGATTTTGTCATAGTATTCGTTTCTACCTTCCCATCTAATCTTTGTTTTAAGAAATCTATTTCGGTTGTAGTCAAATATTGATTAATTACATCGGAAGTTAAAATGACTAAATTTTTACAATATTCTTGGTTTGTTAAATTTTTTAAATCTTGAAAGTTACTCGATAAAATATAATTCGCTGCAATATAATCTATGGTAGATGATAATGTTTTTTTAACTGGTACTTCTGATGATGATTGGCCGGCACCCATGTATATGTTAAATAAATATTAAATTACGATTAATTATTCATCCATATATATTAAGAATGTCCAATTATAGCACAATCTAATCTTTTACCAGCATGACCAGTAATCGACGAATCGTCATGATTTCCCTTTCCTAAATCATCTTCATCTGTGTGTACAATAATAGACCTGCCAAAGATAGAATATTTTCCATAGAGAGTGATCTTGTCAGTAGATATATGAGTTTTAATTTCTCCCATGTCATTTGCTATTATATTTCCTAAATCGCCGGCGTGGCTATTACTATCTTGTAACCCTCCGTGTTTTTTATTATATGGATTCCAATGTCCAGCACATTCAGAACAATCATTTTTTAATAGGTTTCCTTTTTCATGAATATGAAAACCATGTTTTCCTGGTGTTAAATTTTTAATGTGAACATTTATTTTAACAGGCAGTTGAGAATTATCTTGATAAAAGGAAACATAACCACCTTTTAGTTTTCCCTGAAAGACTGCTATAGCTTGCATATTAAATATACATATAGAAAATAATAACAATTTCAAAAAATGATTTTACACAAAAACATTAAAAATAAAAATTGAATAAAAAGAATTCCACAACAAACATTGATAAATAACAGTATGAGTGAACGATTAACTAAGAAGAAGAAATCTTCTAAATCGAAACAAGAATTATGGACACAGATTGAGAATAATTTCATTGACAAAAAACCAATCGAATGTGTATATCGTAGTGGTGGACAGCGTGAAAATTGCGAACTATGTAAATCTTCAGTAAGGGTAACTGAGGACGGGTTTTTAGCTTGTTCAAACCCGAAATGTAGCATTATTTATAAAGATTCTTTAGACCATTCGGCAGAATGGAGATATTATGGTGCAGAAGATAGTCATGGTTCTGACCCAACAAGATGTGGTATGCCAGTAAATCCGCTTCTTAAGGAATCATCTTATGGATGTAAGGTGATCTGCCAAGGTTCTACATCTTATGAAATGAGAAAAATAAGAAGATATACCGAGTGGCAATCTATGCCATACAAAGAAAAATCACAATACGACGAATTCCAGCGTATTACTATTATTGCTCATAATGCCGGAATACCAAAAATCATCATAGACGAGGCATTACGATATCATAAAAAAATATCCGAACACAAGACCTTTAGAGGGTTAAATCGTGATGGAATTATTGCAGCCTCCATTTATATTTCATGTAGGACAAATGATTGTCCTAGAACCGCAAAAGAAATTGCTACTATATTTACACTAGACAATACAAGTGCCACAAAAGGCTGTAAAAATGCTACCACAATCTTAAATGAGATTGAATCGGAAATGAATAATAATGAAAAAACGACCCTATGTAAAACAAAACCAGAAGACTTCATTGAAAGATACTGTAGTAAATTAAATATTAATAAGGAGCTTACAAAATGCTCCATATTTGTAGCCATGCGAATTCAAAATAATAATATCATTCCCGAAAATACTCCTCATTCCATTGCAGCTGGTATTGTGTATTTTATTGCTCAGATGTGTCGTTTAAACATATCAAAACGCGATGTGAATAAAGTAAGTGAAATAAGCGAGGTCACCATTAACAAATGTTTTAAAAAATTAGAACCAATGCATGAAAAATTAATTCCCAAGGCAGTTTTAGATAAATATACATAATTAAAATATTTGTATGTACTAAAGAATGCAACCTAAAATAATATTCATTGTTCCATATCGAGATAGAGTAGAACATAAACATTTTTTTACTATTTATATGAAACATATTTTAGAAGATTATAAGCCAGAAGATTCTGAAATCTATTTTTCGCACCAATGTGATAATCGTTCCTTTAACCGAGGTGCTGTTAAAAATATCGGATTTCTTGCCATGAAAGAAAAGTATCCAAACGACTATAAAAATATTACCTTTGTATTTCATGATGTGGATACGTTACCTTATAAAAAGAATTTGTTGCCATACGAAACAACCATTGGTACCATCAAACATTTTTATGGTTTTAAATATGCTTTAGGTGGAATTTTTTCCATAAAAGGCGGTGATTTCGAGAGAATAAATGGGTTCCCAAACTTGTGGGGATGGTCACAAGAAGACAATTTAATTCAAACGCGAGCATTAAAACATGGGTTAAAGATAGATCGAAGTATATTTTTTCCTATTCAATCTCAATCCATTCTACATTTTAACGATGGTTTTGAAAGAAAAATAAATAGAAACGAACTGAAAGATGCAATAAAATCTAACTATCCATATGGATTAAATGTGATAAGAAATTTGAAAACAACTATTGTTGGCGAATACATTAACATAACACAATTCTCATGCGAGCGTGAAGAGATGATATCATCTACTGAAGTACATGATATTCGAAATGGAAATAAAATTCGTGTAGGTAACAATCGAGGTCCAGGTAACAATTCATTATTTAATATGAACACTATAATGAATAGAAATAACAACAAATAATGATATTATACCGACCGGAAATAATGATATATATCATTCATAAACAACATTCACTAATAAATAATAATAAAGACTTTCATATTATTATTTATATTACAAGCAATAATATGAAAATTGGAATACTGATACCATCAACTTCAAAAAACAGAGACTGGAAAACAATGGAAGAATCTTATTTGTACAAACATACCTTGAAAAGTTTTTTGCTTACTTACGATAAAGAACATACTTATGTGTTTTATATTGGAATCGACCGAAATGATAAGGTATATGATAATGAAGATAATAAAAATAAACTGAACCGGTTTTGTTCCATCATGAAAAACACTAGTATTGAATTTCATTATATGGACAATGTAGCAAAAGGACATTTGACTGTTATGTGGAACCAATTATTTAAAACGGCGTATTCCGACGGATGTGAGTATTTTTTTCAATGTGGAGATGACATTGAATTCAAAACGAATGGGTGGATAAACGAATGTATTCGTACACTTCAACATTCAAATGGAATCGGTCTGGTTGGTCCTATCAATAATAATACACGCATACTCACCCAAAGTTTTGTATCTCGAAAACACATGGATTTATTTGGGTATTATTTCCCTCCAGAAATAGTGAATTGGTTTTGCGATGATTGGATAAATGAGATTTATCGAGGAATACAACATTTTTATCCATTAAAGCAACATGTGTGTTTGAATGTAGGCGGAGAACCCAGATATAATATTAATAATCAACAATATCAAAGTCAACTAGAATTCAGTCAAAAAGTTGGTCATATGCGCACACGCTGTGCAAACATTGTTAAACGCGACTTGGAGAGAATTACAAGCAGAGTATAACAATTACTAAAAATATTCTTTACCAATAGCAACTATTTTCACACAATCTAGGATTCAATGATAATGTAGGTGGTTTGTCTTCGTCTAATACATTTATCCACTTATCGTTAAATAATTTTGAAATAATCGGATGTGTTTTCCATCGATTACCAATTATTCCAAAATACAATTGTAATCCGCCACCAACATACATAACACTTTTATTTAATTCGGAATAAATATAATCTGACAATATCATACCAAAACCACCACAACTAACAAGAGCAATATCAAAATCAAATGTTTTGTTTAATTCTAATAAATCATTTTTCATTTTGTCAAAATGAAACGTCCATGAATTTGAATCATGATTTCCACCGTTTTGTTGAACCGGTTTGTATATATGAAATTCGGTAGTTTCGTGGAAAATTGCTTTATTAAAAAAAGTTGTATGATGTTTTAATTGTAGTTTTGTTGTTTCCTTATGTGAGGTAATGATTAATACTTTTTTATTTTTGAAAATCTTATTAAATTTGTATTCTGGATGATCTACAAAATAAAACGGTTCCAATGATGACGCACAAATCCGTTTTTGGGTAGGATACATTTTATCTAAAAAATCGTAATATGGTTTTGCTTGAGAATACATTCCACCTGACCATACTGAAAGAATATCGTTATTTTTACACGATGTATTATATAATTTGACATATTGTTTAATATCATCGTTTGATTTCATTTGTATTCCAGCTGTAGTCAACATTTCGTGTAATAACCGATTATCTATATTCGTTCTAGTTAATACTTTTCCACATAAATTAGGTTCGTTTCCGGATAGTCTTCCAATAAAAAAGGGTTCGGTTTGTTCTAATAGGTAGTTTTGTAAATAAAGAAAAGAATCAATCTTTTGTTTATCAGTAAATGGTTGAGATAAATCAGTGAATTCCATATAACTAACTATCGACACATATGTTTATATTATTAGAATATAAACATAATAATAATATATTAGCATGTCAAAACCAAGTAGTTTTTCTTCTATATGTACTTCGAATTGTGCGTTTGAATTAGTGGGATTATTATTATCATTATCACTATTTCATCCGAACGAAAAAATGTTTATATTGTGTGATACAAAAACAAAAACGATTGTTGACAATATGACACCTCAACCACGATTACAAATTACATGGTTTGTTGAATTGGATAAATACGATGGTATGAATCGTGATATTATGACGAGAAAAGGAATTTGGGGTGAATTTCAAATGGCAAAGGCAAATGTTATTAAATACGCTTTACAAAATTCACCAGACACTATTTTTTTAGATAGTGATATAATTCTGACTAATTGTATTGATGATATTGATATGTCAAAAGAAGTGGGTGTATCACCACAATTTATTACACAAGAACATATTGATAAAACAGGTTACTATAATGGTGGTATGTTATGGACAAAAAACAAACATGTTCCAGACGATTGGATTGAATTTACAAAAACTTCTCGATACTTTGACCAAGCATCGATTGAAGACTTGGCAAAAAAATACTCGTATTTTGAATTTGGTGAAAATTACAATTTACAATGTTGGCGTCTAATGTTGTCTCCTGAAAGTCCTCAGCAAATAGCAAAATATATTACATCCATACCAAACGACAAACTCTATTATAAAAATAAGCCACTGAAGTTTGTCCATACACATTTTTTAGACAAACGGTTTCAACAATTCAATAGTTTAATTATTCAACATTTATCCAAAGCAAAAATGTATAAATTATTAGCGATTATATATCGTGTTATTCATAATAAATGGGTTTTGAAAATACCCAAACAACCTATTCAAGGATTGGGAAGACATAACAACGACAGTTATAGAGAATTGCCTGTACTAATGAAGCTTCAAAATAAAGATGTGGATATAAAATACGACGATAAAACAATTCATTGTTGGTTAGAGCCGAATATTTTAACTTATGACCGCCCCACATTAGAATGGTGCAATGAAGAAATTGCGACTAGTTCACTGATGTTACTAGGAAATGGAGATGTTAATGTAGAAGGTCAACAAATAAAACGCAAAATACCAAACATGAATATTAGTCCGTGGATTTTCTGGCCTAGAAAACCAATGCTTTTGGAGAAAGTTCTTAAAATCAATGGGGTTTTGTCATATGGCGAACGAACCATTGAAAGCATTTTTATAGGCAATTTTGAGAATAGTGTTCAAGAGAAATTTCGTAAGACAAATGCTTCGTGGCAGACTGTTTTAACTGAATATCATTGTACAAAAGGACAGCAACATAAATTTAGTCATGAAGAATATTTGATGAAATTGCGCGGATCGAAATATGGACTATGTTTACGAGGATATGGTTCCAAATGTCATCGTGAAGTGGAATTAATGGCTTTTGGAACAGTTCCTATCGTAACACCAGAAGTCACTGTTTCTTCTTATATGGAACCACTAATTGAAAATACGCATTATATTTTGGTCAAGGATCCCGAAGAATTGAAACAGAAGATAGCAAATATCGATGAAGAACAATGGACCAAAATGTCATCGGCATGTTATGAATGGTATCAAAGAAACGTACATAGTAAAAACTGTTGGAAAAATATGATAGAACACATATTGTATGAATAATTTAGCTTAACAATATAATTACATAAAGAATATTTATTATTAATCATCATACTAATGATAAATATTATACAACACGGGAGGGACGGACTAGGTCATCAGTTACATGGATTATTTAGTTGTTTGATTTTACATAATGTACGAAATTACAGATTTAGCGGTTATGATTTTATAAAAAAGCCATTTAAATTTCAACATTTGTCCCCAATTGAACAACAACAATGTAAATTATATTTATCTGAAGTGGTACAATTATTTATAGAAAAATATGAGATAAGTAACAGAAAATTCAATGGTTATATTCATTCGCATGAAGTATATAAAATACCAGAGAATTCAGATGAAAACATATTATATGGACTAGATAACGCGTATTATTTTGACAGAATTAACTTAACAGCCGACGAACGAATATTACATAGTGAAAACATACGTGACATGGCACCATTATTTATAAACAAATATTTGCCACCAAGTCTATTGTCTGAAAAAAATATTGTAGTTCATATACGGCTAGGTGACGCATTAACTACTGGTAGGGGCGACTCGATCAATAACTACAACAAGGCATTAATGACATTAATAGACATTCTTATCAATAAATATATTAATTATGAATACTATTTTCACACAGATGGAAATATAGATTTTATACTTGAGAAGTTAAAGGGAAAAAATGTAAAATATACTTTATCAGAAAAAAACACACCTATCTTAAATGTAATTAGTGATTTAATTCATTCCAAGATATTGATATGTGGAAATAGTGGATTGTCAAAAGTATGTTCTTTTTTGGGTAATAAAGATTTGGTTGTGATAAATGACGATAATAAGCATTCTATGCCGTCAATAACCCGTAAAATATCAGAATATATTTCCGATAATAGTACATAGATTTAATATTTTTCATCAAATTTACGATATAAAAAAATATGATATAAAACCTATATTGATATTATATCATAATGGAAAGACTATGAACTTGTTTCTAACTGTATCCTGGTATTATGTAACATTCTAGTATTATTATTATTATTCGAGTTGAAATTACAAAACAATCCATTATTTGTTAAGTCTGATATCATCCATTTTTTGGGAAGGATACAACAATCTATATTATTTTTTATTCGTAATAAATAAAACCAGATATCATCACCAGTTGTACAATATTTCATATAAATGTTTTCATTAAATATTAGATCATCTGTATTTTTAAAAAAACTAGGTTTATATAAAATACCACCTTTACCTGTAGGAAAATTATATAAATGTCGTTCTACTGTTTCTATTCTAGTATTATAATCAAAATCATTTATTGTATTAATTTTTGGCGTAAAACCCCTATAATTAATAACGCATTTATGTATACTGTAATCATGTAGTAAATTTTGTATAAGATTATTATCATATACTGTATCATCGTCTATTGTAATTATTATACAGTCCTCACTCCATTTTTGTTTTAATAGTGGAATTAGTTTCCGATATGAACCTTGATTATTCACCCACATTAATTCTATAGTTGTTTCGTGTGTTTTTAAAAATTTTAACAAGTTATTATTGGTAATTATTTTATTTGTGAAACCTGTATCTAATAGAAAGGGCTTTTCGGAAATGAATAAATATATTTTGTCTGGTAAAGTTGTTTGAACTATAATGGATTGTAATGTTTTTAATAATATCGCTTGGTTTTTAAATATAGTCGTCAATGAAATATATACAGGAACCATTTATATGTATATAAATATAAACATATAAATGTATTTAAAGTTTAACGCTTGATTACTCTGAAGAATGTATGTTTGTACTCTTTACATTCTATAAAATCGGGTATTTTATATTCTTGTAATAATCCAGCATTTACATATTTATCACATAGCTTATATAAATATGATATATTTGTGTCATCAAATAGTATAATCGTATTATTATGCGATAGCTGTAAACATTGTTCTAAATCTTTACTAGCTCCTTCTAGCGAATGATCACCATCAATATGAATAAAATCAAATGTATTTTTATTTTTAATCATTTCTGGTAAGGCCAGTCTTGATGATTTTGGAATCAATGTAATATTCTTATAATCAGAATTAATTTTTTTATAACAAGGAATGACATATGAATGTTCATTTATATCAACACAAGTTAGAGAATGTGTATTACTTGTCATATTCATTAATAATGAACTAAATCCAGCATTAAATCCGATTTCTAATATATTTTGCGGTTTAATGTTGTTAATGGCTTGTATAATATTATTTTGTTTTGGTATTAAATTTGAATATTTTTGTGTACTATGGTGTTTAGAATATATATTTCCCTCTAACTTTATTTTTATAAGGGGTAATAAATTCATTTCTATATATTCCCTCCATTTACTACAAATATCTTGTACATTCGATTCATTATCTGTTGTAGATAAATTCATTATAGTATATACGATAAGTTTATATTTAAGTAATTATACAATTTAAATTAGTTGGAACAGGATTTATCATCTATTTTAGAGTATATATAAAAATCACTCGGACTAGTAGTATCATTATTAGATCCAAGTACTGTTTGTGGATATTTATTTGGAATATGTTTTATAAGTTTCCATGATGGATAATGAGATTCTATATATTGTGTAAACTTGCGAAATCTAACGTGTATAGCATGTTTTATATCTTCGTCTTTGGCATAGATAATTACATATTTTGATGATAAATTAAATAGTTGGTTCATATACGTTTCGTAAACAGTATCTTCTATTAAATGATATATCACATCACAAGATATAACTAATTGTGCATTGTCGTTTTTTATTTCAGTATCTAGTATGAATCTCTTAGTTGGGTCCATTTTAAACATTTCAATACAACTATCTATAATTGTGCGACTAACATCTATTCCAATATATGTTTTATTTTCGGTATTTATTAACTTCAATTGATTACCATCACCTACACCATGGTCTATTATACTTGTAATATTGTTGTTTTGTATAAAATTATTAATTATAGATGCTTTAAATTCTGATAGTTTATTGTAACTTCCTGCTCCTGAATTTCCACCATTTTTATATCTATTATCCCAATAATATTTTGAATTGAATGATGATGATAAATTCATTTATATTATGTGTTGAATTTATCTTTAAATATTTTATAATTAATAATTATAAAATATTTATTATCATAAAATGTATAATATTACACCTATACAATATCGGGATAAACGGTTAAAATATTAATATCATTTAATAATTTAAATTTTTGTTTATCAGATATGTCTAATTTGGAGGAATCATTGTTTGAAACAAATGATTGATTTATTTGCCATGTTCTATATTCTGCGTGTTCTACATTTTTAGGTTTCTCATCTAATAATTTTGTATTTGGTATTATTTTATTTTCATATTTAGTATTATCAAATATTTTATCAGTATATTTGAAACCAATATTATTAAGTATTTTTTTCAAATGTTGGTAATTATTATCAAAAATATCTTCATACTTAATCGTATACAAATTAGTAGACGGGATATTTTTATAATAACAAAATTTTTTTATACTTTCGATATATTTATTAATACTGACATTTTCAGGTATTTTGTAATTAAATCTTTTATTTAAAGATGAAAACACATATAATGGGTTACGAATAATAAATATCTTTATGTAATCATTATATTTATCCGTAAAAAACTTATCTAATGTATATGGACTTTTACATAATATATATTTGTTTGTTATTGATTTTGTTATTATATCTGTTTCTTGTATAATTTCATCTACATCATCTATATGTCCTATTATAGATTTTAAAATACTAGTTCCACAATGTGGAAATCCAAATATTAGTATTTTACTCATATTATATACATAACTATACAATATTTATTAATATAATAAGATAAATGTTCATCTTATTATATTATCTTTTAATATTTCATCATTGTTTATAATACTTCATACACAATATTATTTAAATATTTAATATATTATAGGTTATATGAATAATAAAGATAGTAAATATACTAATATCTGTAATACTTATATTAAATCGTTGGATGACTGTGAGAGAAAAAATAAGATATTAACTTCCAATAAGGAGACCGAATTTCATTGTCGATTAATAAGACAATTATATGATGGGTGTCTAGAATTTAATAAAAAAATAAGCAAATAGTCAAAATTATATGACAACATAAATTACATATTGTCATATAATTATATAGTAGAATACTCAATTTGAAATGGTTTACCAGTACTAATTTAAAACGCCGCATCCATATCAAATACATCATCGTCCTTTGTTTTATCTGCCAGAGAATATTCGGCTACGCGTTTCTCGAAAAAATTCGTTTTTCCCTCAATGCTGATCATTTCCATGAAATCAAATGGGTTTTTCGCGTTATAAATCTTATCATTCCCTAATTGAACCGATAAACGATCGGCGACAAACTCAATATATTGACACATTAAATCGCTATTCATACCAATTAGACGACATGGCAATGCATCACATATGAATTCTTTTTCTATTTCAACCGCTTCTTTTAATATTTCATTAATACGCGATTTACTGACCTTTTTACTTAATTTATTGTAGAGCAATATAGCGAATTCAGTATGAAGTGCTTCGTCTCGACTTATCAGTTCATTCGAAAAGGTGAGTCCAGGCATAATACCCCTTTTTTTAAGCCAAAATATAGAACAAAATGCTCCAGAAAAGAAAATACCTTCAATACAAGCAAACGCAATAAGGCGTGTTGCAAAGGAACTTCGTTTGTCGTTTATCCATTTTATCGCCCAATCAGCCTTCTTTTTAATACACGGGAAATTGTCGATGGCTTTGAATAAAGTTTGTTTTTCTTCGCGATCCTTTATGTAGGTATCAATGAGTAAACTATATGTTTCAGAGTGAATATTCTCCATAGCAATTTGGAAACCATAAAATGCACGGGCTTCCGACAATTGTACCTCGCCCATAAATCGTGCGGCCAAGTTCTCTAATACAATACCATCGGATGCTGCAAAAAATGCCAATATCATTGAAATAAAATATTTTTCCTTCTCATCTAACTGTTCCCATTGTACCACGTCCTTTGATAAATCAATCTCTTCTGCTCTCCAAAAACAATCGATCTGTTTTTTGTACATTTGCCATATATCTTGGTCTTGAATTGGAAACATTACATAACGATTTGTATCTTCTTGAAGAATTGCATCATGAACAATGATTTTGGACATCCTAAATAGTATATGTCTAGATTTTTATATCAGTTACAAAAATAATTAATGTAATACTTGTACCTACATAATGTAAGTGTAATTTTTATATTAATGTGTAATTATTTTCGTATGTAATGCGAAAAAATAAGCAGGGAATTATTATATATATATTATACAATGAATTTGGCAGAAAGGGATCAAAAGATTTTTCAAATGAAGGCAGAATTAGAAAATAGAAAAAAAATGTTATGCTCAAAAAGAAAGGTACTGAAACAAACTGTGAGAGAAAACGGAGTATTAAATCAAGTTTTAGCAGATTATAGTAACTATAACCAAGATATTGCCAATCAAAAAAAAGAGCAGATTGATTTGTTGAAATCGTTACATGAATACATTGGAAATGTATCTCATCGTAACATTCATACAAATTCAACATTAATGAAAGAATCAAAAACGGATCAACGAGAGATATTAAAAGAAATCAATCATTTAAAACACGAATTGGCACAATTGACTGATTAATGACTATTGCTATTGCTATTGCGATAATATTGCTATGATAAACCAGAACAATATTATCGTATAGTGCGTTGTATCAACTAAGAAAAATAAAATATTTTTTTATTATATAATATGGTTAATCGTTCATTGAAAAGACATAACTCTACTAAAAAAATGACTATGAAAAATAGATCCACTAAAAAAGGGGGTATTAAAAAGAGATCTGGTAAAAGAATGAGCGGTAAAAGAATGAGCGGTAAAAAGAGTTTACGAGGTGGTTATACATATGGCACATCTAGAAGTAAAGGATCCAGAAGAAGAACAAGAAGGTGAATGTCTGGAGGCAAATAAATATCGAGTTATCGTATCCCTAATTGAAATGTAGTGGTACAATGATTTGGAAAACTACCAGTTATTTCACGATGTTTCAAATTAACCGTTTTTTTCATCTCATTGTTTCGGGTTTTAAAAAACCACCGCCATCTTCGTTGGATCAATCGTATCCAGTGTGTTTTTACAAGAGCAGTTGAATATTTGTCCCATTCATTTTCTCCAATAGAAGTAGTCGTCTGTTGTATGATTTCGATTTTATAATGTTTAGGATTTTTGATAATTTCTTCATAATTTCGTATCAATGGATGAAGTGTCGTAATATTCATTTCATATTTTAATTTGTCAATATAAGTATTATAATCTTTTTTTAGATGTATTAGTTGTTTGGTTACCTTTTTTACTTGATTATAAAATGTATCAATTGGAATTCGTTCAATCACCATATAGTTGCCATACATTTTTGATGCGTGACGAGGTTCAAGAATACCATGCTTCAATGGCATGTATAATTCTAATAACGCCAATTCGAAGTTCATAGTATAGTTTAATAGATCGCAAACAATACTATGTAGATAATATCAATTTTTTCTGTTATAACTATATAATGCCAATGAAACTCAAAATGCCAACTTTACCAAAGATGGGAAAGGTTTTGAATGATAAGAATGTATTGTATATTGTATTTATTTTGGCAATCTTAAATATTCTTGGATATTTACTTACCAAAAATACTGAAGCAATTGCTTTCTTTTTAATTGTTGGTTTCTTAACAACCTACTTTAGTAAAAATATGATTGTAGTCTTGCTTGTTGCTATGGTTTCAACATCTATTTTTACCTCCACTAGAATGTCTTTTGGCAAAAACGGTATGTTAAAAGAAGGTATGGATAACAAAGAAGAGAAATCGGATGATGATAAGAAGAATAATGGTGCTAGTAAAGGTGAAAAAGACAAGGATGATAAAAAGGATATTATAGACCATAAGGAAGGATTTGAGAAGAAACCTACAATTGCTAATAAATCTACCAGTGATAAGAAAAAAGGAGGTAAAGAAGAAGTGGATGGTGCAGAAGAACCAAAGAAAATAAATAAGTCTGATATGTTTGTTAGTCAAGCAGAAAATTTAGAAAATGCATATAAAAACTTGGAAGGTATGATTGGTAATGAAGGTATTAAAGGTCTAACTAGTCAAACCGAAACATTATTAATGAATCAAACTAAGTTACTTGATAATATTAAAGGGATGGAGCCTTTTATCGCAACTGCCGAGAATCTAATGAGTAAATTAGATTTAAGTAGTTTAGATGGTATTGGAAGTATGCTTTCTAATTTGGGAGGAAAGAAAGAATAAATTATTTATCCAACGACATATCATTTTTAACAATATAATTCGACAAATCTCAACGACTCTAATTATATATTATTATCAACTTATAATATATAATATGTCAAAATGCCCACCAGGTGTAATATGTTTTGAAAATTTTACACTTACTTTTATTATAATATCCCTCATCATAGTTATTTATTATGTATATGCCAATAATCGTGGAGATGTCGAAACAAATCGAGAAAATGTTCCTAGACATAGACATGGTCGTGACAATAATATGACAACCGATTCTTTGTTTTCCATGTCGGGTCTGTTTCCTCGTCCATCATACTCATTTTCCAATGTCCAAAACGATGTACTAATGAACCCTTACACACCACCTCTTAAAGATGAACGCGTAATTATGTCAAATGATATTCGCGGTGGGATACCGATTAATATTAATACAAGAGCTGTCGACACAAATTATCGTCAAGTCGGACTTTTAAAAAGAATGTCAGGTCCTGAAATGCTATTACCTCTAATGGGTCGCCCACGATATGTCGGTCGTGATAAATGGCAATATTATACCATGAGTGACCAAAATAATCAAATCAAATTACCAGTTTCTTTCAAATCTCGTAGTTGTACAAATGAATATGGATGTGATGAGATATCCAATGGTGATAGTGTTTATGTAGATGGTCTAAATGCGACATTCCAAGTAACCATGTACGATAATGCCACTATGCAATATCTTCCCTTTGTGTAAGTGAGTCAATATTAAAAAAACGAATATTATTATTCAGCAAATATCTATTCTACCCATTTGAATATTTTTAGTTAGTTTCAAACACATGCATTTTGTTTCGTATTTTGAATGACCGATATATGGTGGGTTCGACACATAATGCTACAAAACACCACATCTTGAAATAAATATTGTGGCATTTGAATCAAATTACCACAATGCCCACATTGATAAGTTGGATATTTTTCGAAAGGAATATGTGTTTTTTTTGGTCGGGATAGTGGTATTGGTATTTTTGATCGGGATATTGGTATGTTTGATCTAATTTCTTTGACATTTTGACTTGTTTTAAGTAAGGTGGTTTCTTCAACATCATCATCTGATATATCCTCACTATTTTTATGTTTTATAGTTGGTCTAGACGAAGATGAGGAGATGAGACTTATAATGTAATCATAAATATTCATTAGATATTGCATTATCATTTTATTCGTTTAATATAGTTGTAGATTATATTAAACGAATTCTGTAATCAATTTTTATTTATTCGTTACTTATATGCTAGTAATCGATGAGTTTCACAAATTGTCGGTTTCGGGAATTTGTCTAATATTGGCATCACTCTTAACAACATCAGTATCTTTACCAGTGTCAGTATCTTTACCAGCATCAGTATCTTTACCAGTGTCAGTATCTTTACCAGTGTCAGTATCTTTACCAGCATCAGTATCTTTACCAGTGTCAGTATCTTTACCAGCATCAACATTAATTTCACTAAAATCAGATAACCCTTCTACTAATTCAGATTTTGTATCCTTCGCATAATTTCTTATAATTACTCGGCTATTTTTGGAGGGTACAAATATACTTAAATCTATTTGTTTTATGTCATCTGTATATTTTTTATCATTTATTCTTACTATAATATCATCACAATTATTACAATTATCATCGTTTACATCTTTTTTATGAGATTGTTCTTGTGACGGTGTGGATATCGATTCGACTCTAGATTCAATGTCAGATTTCGTTCCAGTCGCCGGTCCAGTCGCCGTTCCAGTCGTCGTTATTGTTTCATTGAGATTAGAATCAGAAATTATACCATTTTTATTGTTTGATTGGCTAGACAATTGGGGCGAAGGACTTGGAATTGTTCTACGAGGTGCAGGTAGTGGACGAATAGGCATTATCTGGTTAGGACTTGGTTGTAAGTGCGATGCGACTGTGAATGGGTTTTGCTTTACACCACGAGTATTATCTATTTTGGTATCCTTCTTAACAATAGCATCAGTCTCCTTCTTAGCATCAGTCTCC
>TARA_R110002074_G_scaffold363349_2_pt1 | contig 30658 bp, 25 predicted proteins | sample TARA_R110002074 | Tara Oceans TARA_R110002074 (sample SAMEA4397215) | marine metagenome | biome: Polar Biome; feature: [MIX] marine epipelagic wind mixed layer (ENVO:01000061); material: water (ENVO:00002006), including particulate matter (ENVO:01000060) such as... | depth 10-100 m | reverse complement strand
CCGTCTTTATCTAAAAGGCCTCTTCTGTTGGCAGGACCCAGACTTACTACGCCAATGTCTTTAATCCGGATAGGAACATTTTGCTCAACAGAAACTACGGCCTCTTCTAAGTCTTCTACCTTTTTGATGTAGCCCAAGCCACGCACTAAATACTCAGCTTGATTGATTTCTATGGTTTTCGCTCCTACATCCCGATTGGACTGCTTTACGGCCTCCATGACTTTCATCAATGGTATATTGTAGGCTTTGAGTGCGTCGGGATTTACATCGACTTGATATTCCTGCACGAAACCACCTATAGATGCTACTTCGGAAACACCTTCCACCGCATTTAAACCGTATTTCACAAAGAAATCCTGAACTGTCCTGATCTCATGGAGATCCCAGCCGCCGGTCGGGTTTCCTTGTTCATCCCTTCCTTCTAGCGTGTACCAATAGACTTGCCCAAGCGCTGTGGCATCGGGCCCAAGCCCAGGCTGAACAGCTTCTGGGAGTAAACCTGCCGGCAATGAATTGAGTTTTTCTAGAATTCTTGATCTTGACCAATAGAATTCAGTGTCTTCATTGAAGATGACATAGATACTGGAAAAGCCGAAAATGGAGGAGCTACGAATGGATTTTACGCCAGGAATTCCTAAAAGATAGGTAGTAAGAGGGTAGGAGATTTGATCCTCGATATCCTGAGGAGATCTTCCTGGCCACTGAGTGAAAACAATCTGTTGGTTTTCACCAATATCAGGAATTGCATCCACTGGAACGGGGTCAGAAGGTAGGGCGCCGACTTTCCATCCGAATGGAGCTGTTACTATTCCACCTACGATCAATGCGATCAGTAGAAGGACTGTAACGAGTTTATTTTCAAGAAAATACTTGATAATTGAATTAAGCATGATTTAATCCTGGTAAAAGGAGAAACTAAATAGACTAGGCTGAATGGCTGATAACCATTAGCTAAAAGGAGGTCCAAAGACCTATTACCAGAAAGTATTAAATCAAGAATGATTGGAAGAGGATACTTAAGTCCTTTTCAATCGAGGGGGGAGTAATGTGAGGAGTAGGATGCTCCGTGGAAGTGTTTGGAGCTATTCCGAAGATAAAAGTTTGTGTAAATGCTGCAATAAAAATATGTTGAGCAGCGTCGATTTGCACGACTTTAAGATTTTGGTCGCTATCGTTTTGAACCAGTTCAAATTGGTTTTGACAGCATTCACTTGGATCTAAGCTATGATGTGTGTCGGAAGAATCATCTCTGTGTTGCATCTGCATTCCGCAATCCAAATGCTTGGTTGCAAGACCAAATTCTGCCATCATTTCCGAACCCATACAGATATGGGTGCTCTTAGCCATTCCGATGCTGGAAAGCATCAAGAGAAGTGCGAGCGCTATGGAAATTTGCTTTTTCAATTGGTTAAAATTACGGAATTGTTGGGAAAGGGTTTGTTTTAATCTCGAGTAATATAGAAAAGTAATACAACAACTGCTTTACTTTAATTCATTTTGTGAGTTAGTTATAATTTTTATAAGCTTCATTTTGAACAAGTTATACTGTATAAATCATCGGCATCTTTGCCATTCCTCAATCCTCCGTTTCAAAATACAAATGATAATGCTTACTGCAGCCAGGATTGAAAGCAGCCGTACATTTTGGACAGGTGTTGCCGCTGGCCTGGTATTCTGTGATTGTCAGTTCCGATCCACAGACTCCACATAAAATCGCCTTGGTATCAAACTCAGCCTTAGGCCAAACTTGAGGCTTGTGGTCTGCTTCTTCCTCATGGCAGGAGAAACATGGGTAATACTTCTCGCAGCATTTAAACTTGATGGCAATCACATCCAAATCCGAATGCCAGTGCTGACAACGAGTTTGATTGTCTACAGTTTGGCCATAGATATTCACTCCTTTGATGTTTGATTTCACGATGGGTAAAAGTGGTGCTTGCTGAGCAATAGCTTGGCCAGTAAAGAAGATTAATATGGCTAGTAGGAGGGATTTCATTAATTTTTTATAGTCTAGAAATGCACTTTGAATGCGGAAAGTTATACATTCAGATTGCAAATTTCAGGAAATTTAGGCTCAATTAATGCTTAAATCACACCGTCACTTAACTATCTGGGTACTAATAGAGTTCTTGATTGAGTGGAAAATTAAATTTTACTTAGATGGATAAAATAAGGATTTGGCTGCTTAGTCGCTATCAAATTATCGTGACTAGCATTGCATTTATACCTGGATTGATAAGTTTGGGATTTTTAATATTGGCCGCGCTAATATTTTCATTTGACCTCACAGAAACTGGGCAACAAGTAAAGTCCGACATTCCTTGGCTCAGCATCAAAGATCCATCTACTGCCCGAAGCATCTTGGGAGCTATAGCCGGAGGCATCATCTCGCTTACCGTATTCAGTTTTTCTATGGTGATGATAGTGCTGAGTCAGGCTGCTTCACAGATGAGTAATCGGGTTCTTGACAAATTAATAGGTAATCGATTTCAGCAAATTGTTCTTGGGATTTATATAGGAACTATCATTTACACTTTCTTCCTGTTTAGTACCATTAGAGAACAAGAAGAATCTTTTCAAATCCCTTCCCTAAGTATTTTTTTACTGACCATCATTACCGTTTTGGACATTTTCATCTTCATTTATTTCCTTCATTACATTACTCAGTCTGTAAAGTACAATGTCATAATAGATCGAATTAAATCATCCACTTACGATGGAATGAAAGATTTTTGTATGGCAAATGTGGAAGTAATAGAGCAACCAGATTTTGCTTCAAAATCTATAATTAGAGCCAATAGATCTGGTGTTTACGAGGGATTCGATTTCAAAGAGATGAAGGATTTCCTATGTGAAAATAAGTGTAGCATGCAATCTATTTATCCTATGGGGACCTATGTACTGAGGGGGCAGCCAGTGATGAATTGCAGCAGAAACCTTGACGACTCGCACATGGAAGAAGCTTTGCTCGGAATTATAATTAGTGAACAAGAATCCATAGCGCGAAACTATGAATATGGCTATAGACAGCTCTCCGAGATTGCTTTAAAAGCTTTAAGTCCTGGAATCAATGATCCTGGCACAGCTATTTTGAGCTTAAGAGCTTTGATTGATTTATTTGGCTTTAGAGCTTTGCATTTTCCTCCATCATCTTTTTCTATTGCAGGTTCCCCTTTTTTGGTTCATCGAAATGAATTGAGTTTTGACATTTTGTTTGAACAGACTATTTATCCGATTTGGGATTATGGAAAAGAGGATAGAATGCTTAGACAGGAATTTAGTCTATTGTTGAGCCAACTAGCTTTGGTAGCCAATTCTGATTCTGCCAACGTGCTTTACAAGCAAGTCAAGAAAAGAATTGGGGAGGAAAAGGTTTAACTTTTGATCTATAAATATCTTAAGAACGCTTCCGGATTATTGAGGAAGTTTTTTAAGATGGTAAAATGCTCTGTTTCCTCATATGTTACTTTCTGGATTTGATCGCCAAACTGGAATATCGTAGCGTTTGGGAGAGTCATTAAGATGGGTGAGTGGGTAGCAATGATAAACTGGCAACTGTGATTCTCAGCGAGATTTTTGATCAGGGAGAAAAGCGCCAATTGCCGTTGTGGAGAAAGGGCAGCTTCAGGTTCATCTATTAGATAGATGCCTTCTGCCTGCAATCTGCCTTCCAATACTTTTAGAAAACCTTCTCCGTGAGAAACCTCAGTTAGATTTCCATATTTTTTTTGAAGAGCTTCTTTCTGCCCTTGTACGGCCCCCACAGCCAGTTTTAAACCAGTTCCACTAAGTCTCTTTTCGAAATCAACAATGTCTCCTTTAAGTTCGTCGTCCAAATTCCGAAGTCGTTTCACGAACCCAAAGTAATCCTCGGCTCTGAAGAAAAAGCCTCTGTAAGCTTTATCTTTCCATCTGGTGATGATCCTTTCACCATAGGATTTGACTCCATCCAGCGTGTCATCTTGTTCCAAATCTGTGCTGCCAATAGCCGGCAAATTCAATTTAATCGCCAAGGCTTTCAGTAAAGTTGATTTCCCAGAACCATTTTCTCCTACGAAAATCGTCACCGGATTTTCGAAAGTCATGGTGTCAAGTTTCGCAAGCGAATTAATCGAATATGGAAATTGATCACTTCGGCTTTTGGGTAGATGGACTTGGTGCAGGTAGTACATTATAAATTTAAATTCACTTCATTATTCGCAATTCATCATTCATCATTCGAAATTAAAATGCAGACGGCGTGTCGTTTATTCGAATTTAAATTTCGATGACAGTAGCTCGAAACAGCAGATTCTTAAGTTACTTTCTATGTTTTCTATGTTTTCTATGTGCCTATGTGGTAAATTATTCCACCACATAAGTACATAGTTCTCATAGTTAAGAAATGAAAATTGATCTGCCTGTGCCTAGACAACCTAACTTTGTTGGCGATACCACTTTTGTGGTAAACTCATTTTTCATCTCAAAGAAATAAAGTCCATATAGTTTTAATTTACTGAAGCTTCGGAGACATATCAAATTCGGTGATTGTAGGATCAAGATTGCATTCAGCTAGTTATAGGGATTCCGTAGCATTACGCTGGTTTTGCGATAAATCCAGCCTTCAACACAGTTTTGAACACTTCATCAGCTGTGATTTCTTCAGATTCTACGGTGAGAATTCTGTCCTCACTTTGTAAGTCTACTGACCAGGAATTAATTTTAGGTTCAGCATCTAGAAGAGGAGTGACCTTTGCAAGGCAATTGCCACAAGCGATATTGGTTTTGAATTTTTGAGTTTTCATTTGAAGGAATTTTAATATTGTAAAATTGAAATATTGGAAAATTGTTGGTTTTATGGCTTGGTTTGTCAGGCTGAGCGAAGTCGAAGCCTTATCAACTTTGTGGTTTATAGATCCTATATCTATTAGTGACGCTCGGACTTATATAATTGAGTTTAATGGATTATTACTTGATACTAGATACTTTTTACTCTTTTGAAATATGGAATGATGAAGGATCAATGATGAATATTGAAGTTTAAATACGCTTTCCTTTAAGCCTAAGGCTGTTCAATACCACAGAAACCGAACTAAACGCCATTGCTGCTCCCGCAATCATAGGATCCAGTAAGAATCCATTGATAGGATAGAGGACTCCTGCTGCAATTGGGATACCAATGAGGTTGTAAATAAAGGCCCAGAATAGATTTTCCTTGATGCCACGAACAGTCTGAGAGGATAAATTTAAGGCTTTTGGTATCACGCTCAAGTCAGAAGAAATGATGGTCATTTTCGCCACATCCATCGCAATATCTGATCCGTGACCCATAGCGATACTTACATCAGCTTGCGCCAAAGCTTCAGAATCATTGATTCCATCACCCACCATTGCTACGATCTTACCTTTAGCTTGGAGCTCTTTGACAAAGTCTGATTTGTCTGAAGGCATCACCTCCGCTTTGAAATCTGTCACACCGACTTGCTTAGCCACTGCCGCAGCAGTTTGCTGATTGTCACCGGTTAGCATATACACGTCAATCCCTTTTTCTTTGAGCTGTTCGATGGCTGATTTTGAGTTTGGTTTGATCTCATCGGTAATGGCTATTACAGCTAGAACTGATACTTCATTAGCAAAGAAAACTACTGTCTTGGCATCGTTGCTCCATGTTTTAGCTAAGTTTTTTAGCTCTGAATTAACCGAAATTCCATTCGCCTCAATCAGTCGTGTATTTCCCACCACGAATTTTTGACCTGCCTGATTTTTAGCTTCCACACCTTTGCCAGTCAAACTCTGGAACTCAGTGATTGATTCAGCGGTGAATCCTTCCTCCTTAAGTTTTTTGCTTACAGCATCTGCCAAAGGATGCTCTGACTTGGATTCAATGGCAAGGAGTATAGAAGCAAACTCAACTTTCAGCTCTTCGCTTTCCCAGTTGATGTTTGATACGGTAGGTTTACCAGCGGTGATAGTTCCTGTTTTATCCAATATAATCGCGTTTACTTTATGTGCGATTTCCAAGCTTTCTGCGTCTTTAATCAAAATATGGTTTTCAGCTCCTTTACCAATTCCGACCATGATTGCGGTAGGAGTAGCCAGTCCCAAAGCACAAGGACAGGCGATTACCAGCACTGCAACAGCGTTTAATATCGCATGTGACAATGCATCTTCTCCGCCTATAAGCATCCAAATTGCGAAAGTCAGAATCGAAATTCCGATAACCGTAGGGACAAAGATTGAAGCGATCTTATCCACCAGTTTCTGAACCGGAGCTTTACTTCCCTGAGCCTCTTGCACTCGTTTGATAATCTGCGAAAGAACTGTTTCACTACCGACCTTTTCGGCTGTAAAGTGAAAACTTCCTTTTTGATTTATGGTACCGGCGAAAACATCATCACTTTCAGTTTTCTCCACAGCGATAGGTTCACCACTGATCATGCTTTCATCCACAAAAGAATTTCCCGAAATCACTTTCCCATCCACAGGGATTTTCTCCCCTGGGCGAACGATAATTTCATATCCTTTTTGAACTTCAGAAATAGGCATTTCTTGCTCCACACCATCAACAATTGCTTTCAATGTTTTGGGCTGAAGTCCCATTAAATTCTTAAGAGCAGAGGAAGTTTTAGCTTTCGCACTTTCCTCCAGCATTTTTCCGAAAAGAATGAAAGTAATAATCACCGTAGCCGCTTCATAGTAAACATGTGGCTCAAATCCACGGCTGATCCAAAACTCAGGGAATAGGGTATTGAATAGACTGAAAATGAATGCGATACCAGTACTCAAAGCTACCAGCGTATCCATATTGACCGTTTTATTTTTTGCTTGCTTCCATGCGCTTACAAAGAACCTCTTTCCAAAAACAGTCAGAACAGGGATTGCTAAGATTAGGGAAACCCATGCACCTGGATGCCAATGCATAAAAAACATCCCAATGATAAATATTGGAAGAGTAAGAATCCCTGCTCCAATAGTGTCCTTTTTCAGCTCTTGATAATGCTCTTTTTGCTTACTGGAGACCTTTTCTTCTACATCTTCAGTATCAGTGATAAGTCCATAACCAATAGCAGTAAGTGCCGCATTTAAGCCTTCTGGATTGATTTCATCTGTATATTCTACTAAAACTGTACTACTTGCGAAGTTCACTTGAGCGGATTTGACCCCGTCTGTATAGGAAAGAATAGTTTCCACACTAGAGGCACATGCCGCGCAGGTCATGCCTGTTATAGGGAAAGTTTCCTTATGTATTATTTGAGTTGAATTTGCCATGAGCTGATTAGTCGTTGTTTGACATTACAAACTTAGAAAGACTCCACAAGGGAAGTGTTATGGAATTTTGAGTAAAAGTTATAAGATTTTGTAAGAGGGAGAGAGTCAAAAGATATCAGCTCAAAGTGGAAGAAATACATATGCAATAAAGAATTGGAGCTGAATTCCTTCGCCTAGTATAGTTTCCATTAGGATAGTTCTAAGAATCAAACTAAGCAGAATCACTCAGAATTTTTATAATCGGTTTCTATACTTATCTGATTTTCTTTACATTAAACGTATAAAATTAATCAATAAACCATGGCACTAATAAACCTTAAAATCAACGGAAAGGCTACTTCGGTTGATGTAGAAGAAGATACTCCACTACTGTGGGTGCTTCGAGATCATCTCGGATTAGTTGGCACAAAATACTCCTGTGGCATTGCCCAATGCGGAGCTTGCACAGTACACAGAAATGGCGAGGCTATATTTTCATGCATCACTCCAGCCGCTAGTCTTACAGAAGATGAGATCACTACTATAGAAGGACTTTCCAAAGACGGTGATCATCCGGTGCAAAAAGCATGGGAAGAAGTAGACGTGGCCCAGTGCGGCTATTGCCAAGCTGGGCAGATTATGAATGCTTCAGCGTTCCTCAAAAAGAATCCTGCGCCATCAATGGAAGAGATAGATGAAGCGATGAATAGAAATATCTGTAGATGTGGCACTTATCATAAGATCAGAGAGGCCGTTGCAATGGCTGCTAACTCCAAATAATCATGGCTACACTGACTAAAACTAACAGAAGAGACTTCCTGAAAATAGCAGGAACTACAGCAGGAGGCTTATTCATTGGCTTCAATTGGATGAGTTGCGACTCACCAAAAATGCAAGTGATCAGCACAGAAGAGGTGCTGTCAAATGCCAAAAATTTCAATGCCTTTTTGAGCATCGCACCTTCTGGGGATATTGTGATTTATTCACCTAACCCTGAATTGGGACAAAATATCAAAACGTCCTTTCCAATGGTCGTAGCCGAAGAACTGGATGCGGATTGGAGTAAAGTGCGCGTGCTTCAAGCAAACTTGGACTCAGATAAATTTGAGCGTCAATTAACCGGTGGCTCAGGTGCCATGCCTCACTCTTGGGAAAGGCTTCGCAAAGCTGGAGCGACTGCAAAGTATCTTTTGGTTGCAGCTGCCGCAAGGAAGTGGGAAGTGTCTGCCGATGAGTTAAGCACTTCGGAAAGTATTATTTACCACAAAGCCAGTGGGAAGAAAATAGGTTACGGTGAAGTTGCCAATGATGCAGCACTTCTGACCGCTCCTGAGGAAATTACTTTAAAGGATAAAAAGGATTTTAAGATCATCGGTACACCTGTTAAGAATGTAGAAAACGGATCTATTTTTACCGGAAAGCCACTATTTGGGTTGGACTTTTACCGGGAAGGAATGCTTCATGCGATGATACAGCGGGCGCCTTTTGGAATGAAAATCAAGTCTATAGACGACACCGCTGCTAGAAATGTAGCTGGGGTTAAAGATGTGGTAACTTTTGAAAATAGCGTGGCAGTGGTTGGAACATCTACCTGGCCATTGATGAAAGCCAAGAAGCTTCTGAAAGTAGAATACGAAGCTGATGGAAAAGTAGAGAGCTCTGCTGATCACGATCAGCTTTTTAAGGACTTACTCGCAAACGGAAAAGCAGAAGTAAAAAGGGAAGATGGCAATGTAAATACAGCTTTTAAAAACGCTGCACAGGTTGTAACTGCCGAATACCAATGCCCATTCCTGTCGCATTCTCCTATGGAGCCAATGAATTTCTTTGCTCATGTCAAGGCAGATTCAGTTGAATTAGTTGGCCCGACTCAGACTCCGGAAAGCGCGAGAAGAGCAGCTGCGGAGGTATCAGGAATTGCTCCTGAGAATATCACTGTAGAAATCACCCGCTTGGGAGGAGGTTTTGGTAGAAGACTTCGAGCAGATTATGTGTCTGAAGCAGTTCATGTTTCCAAAATGATGAATGCTCCGGTGAAATTAACCTGGAGTAGAGAAGATGATCTGACAGGTGGAGCTTACAGACCAGCTGTGCGGTATAGATTTGAAGCGGCATTGGATGCGGAAGGTAATATGACTGGCTACAAACTTCGAGGAGTAGGCATGAATGCCGGAAACAGCACTCGAGAAAACAATTTTCCTGCTGGAGCTGTGGACAATGTATTGATCGAAAATGTTAATTACGATTCCTCGATTACTACCAATGCCTGGCGTGCACCAATTACCAATTTCTTGGCTTATGCCGAACAGTCCTTTCTAGATGAAGTTGCTTTTGCTGCCAAAAAAGATCCTGTAGATTTTAGATTAGAGCTATTTGAAAAAGCGAAAGCAAATCCGATCGGAGGGGAACTTGGCTATGATGCTGATCGTATGATTGGAGTAACTAAAATGGCTGCTGAGAAATCCAATTGGGGTAAAAATCCAAATGTGAAGCAGGGATTTTCTGTGTATTTCTCTCATAGAACATACGTAGCACAAGTAGCTGATATTGAGATGGAAAATGGAACTCCATCTCTAAAGAAGATTCATGTCATTACTGACTGTGGAATGGTTGTAAATCCAACAGGCGCAGATCACCAAGTTCGCGGCGGTGTGGTCGATGGGATGGGACATGCGATGTATGGAAACCTGACTTTCGAAGGTGGACTTCCTACTCAAACTAACTTCGATAAGTATCGCTTGATACGTATGAAAGAGGTGCCAGCTGTAGATACATATTATGTAGATAGCGGTTTTGATCCGACAGGTTTGGGTGAACCTTGCCTTCCACCAACTGGCGGAGCTATTGCCAATGCAATTTTCAGCGCAACAGAAAGAAGATTAAGAAGCCAGCCTTTTATTGATCAGAAAGAGTTTCAGGATCTGAATTTGGGGATAAAAAGGGCGTAAATGAAATGCTGTAGGGGCGAATCAATATTCGCCCAAAAACAATGATTCAGCAAGGATAGGGGCGAAAGATTTTTCGCCCCTACTTTATTATATTTCATCCATCTCTCTCTCCGGCCAATAGGGGCCTTTGAGATTCAGTTTGTCATTTTCTATCTCAAAGGTGATTTTCATCTGATCTCGCTTTTGATCATGAATAGCCAGGCAGGCATTGTAGTGAACCAAATCAAATTCTAATTCAAAATCCCCTGAGCTTTCATCTTTGAAATTAATCTCAGAACCCAGATTCACTTTCTCGGCGAGCGCACCTTCCTTCTTGAAGTAGTAGGAGAGGAATATCCCTAAGTCCTTTTCATTTACGGTCAAAACTTGTTTGAGTTCTTGGGAAGTTGGCTTTTCAGTTGACGGAAGTGTTAATGTCCAGGTTTCTTGCATGGTTGAAGTTGATAATTTTAAGTACTTTTTCAACTGTAAACTTTTCAATTTTTGAATTTAAATTATCTACAGCCATATATCTTCTTACTAACTTAGTAAAAATCCCCCTTGCCTCCTTTGTAAAGGGGGAATTGTCAAATTTTCTAATGGCGTTCAATTATAAAATAGGATCGTCTTACAATTTCTATAATGAATTACCCTATTTATCTTGATTACAATGCTACCACTCCCTGCGCTCCAGAAGTGATTGAAGCGATGATTCCATGGTTTGGAGAGCACTTCGGGAATGCAGCGAGCAAATCACATGCGTATGGTTGGGTATCTGAAAATGCAGTAGAGGAAGCAAGAGAGCAAATTGCAAACTTGATAGGTGCTCAAGCCAAGGAGATCATTTTTACTTCCGGGGCTACTGAAGCAATTAATTTAGCGATTAAAGGGACTTTTGATCTTTACAAAGGAGAAAAGCAACATTACATCACTTGCCAAACTGAGCATAAAGCCGTTTTGGATAGCATCAAAGCCATAGAAGAAAATGGGGCAGAGGTGACTTATTTGCCAGTTGACAATAAAGGAGATATTGATTTAAACTTATTGAAATCAAGTATCCTTCCACATACCAAAATGATCTGCCTGATGTGGGCAAATAATGAAACGGGCGTAATCTATCCTATAGCTGAGATTGTAGAATTAGCTGAAAAAAATGACATTATCTTCTTTACCGATGCGGTACAAGCAGCAGGTAAGATACCTGTTTCGTTATCAGGAGTTCATCTGATGGCTATTTCTGCACACAAGCTGTATGGGCCTAAAGGAGTTGGGGCACTTTATATCCGACATAATCACTCCCTTCCTAAGCCTTTGGCTCAGATTCATGGAGGTGGACATGAAAAAGGATTTCGAAGCGGAACACTTAATGTTCCGGCAATCGTAGGTTTCGGAAAAGCTGCCGAGATAAGACTATCGGACATGAACGAAGAATCAAATCGCTTGGAAATGCTACGTGATTTGCTGGAAAACAAACTTTTATCTTTTCCAGATACTTTTCTGAATGGAAGTCAGAATAGACTTACTCATGTCACAAACATTGCTTTTGGCGGAGTAGAAGGAGTGGACTTACTTCGCAAAGTATGCCAGAAAGTGGCTGTGAGTTCAGGTTCTGCCTGCACCAGCATTTCCCCAAAACCTTCTCATGTACTTCAAGCAATGGGTTTGGATTCTGATCTAGGAAGAGCTTCGATACGATTTAGTTTGGGTAAGAATACCACTGAGCAGGAAGTGATGGATGCTGTGGACTGGGTGGAGAAAGTGGTGTTGGAGTTGAGAGGGAAATAATCTCTCGCGGCGGCGCAACGGTGCGGCGAAAAATCCCGCCAAGGCGCTACGGCGCAATTTTTTTTAGTTTCTAAATACACAGTACACACCTAACTTAAATAAACTTTTAAGAAGGAAGGTAAATAAAGTACAAGATAAGATTACTAAATGGAAAGTGATTTTACTTGAAAACCTGTAATGTGTCACCCTTCAACATCGCTCAGGGTAACACATCACAGGTTATAAGAATGTTGCGCCTCCCGATAGCTATCGGGAGCACCGCTGCGAGAAAAAAACTGCGCCTTGGCGGGATACTATATTACAAATTCAAGTCTCTCAAATCCTCTTCTGTATCAATATCTACTTTACCTTTAGGGAAGGCTACAGTCACTAGATCATCCTCGTGAGCAAGTAAAATGCTTTTGGCTCCTTCGTCACCTGTAAGTGCCATCAATTCTTTGAAATAAGCAGATCCGAAAAGTATAGGAACTCCAACTACTTTGGCATACTTACATGCAACGATGCCTTTTGATTCCTTCTCCTGAGTGGCAATAAGCTTATTTAGAATCTTTGCATCCACAAAAGGCTGATCACAAAGCATGATAATCACCTGATCCGGCTTGTCGAATTTCAGCATGTACTCCAATCCAACTTTGATGCTGGAAGACATGCCTGTTTCGAAGTAAGGATTGGGAATATTCGGGATACTAGCTCCCGGAAAAGTCTTCTTGATCTCATCACGATTGGCTCCCAAGACAAGTACTCTTTTGTCTGCATTGGAATCATTTGCGGCATTAATTGCCAGTTGAAGCAGGGTATTTTCTTTGTATTTCGCTATTTGTTTTGGATAGCCAAGTCTGGTTGATTCTCCTGCTGCAAGTATGATGATTCCGGTTTTCATATGATTATAATAATTTTTAATGGCCATATGGAATCTCGCATGATTGACCAATTTCTCTGGGCGAGATTCTAGTCATGCTCGATTTCATTCATTCTTAGTGTATGGGGCCTGTCTTATTTCGCAGAAAGGTACCTTGTTTTTTTGCTAAAACCGCTTTCACCTCTGCCAAAATGGACAAAGCAATCTCTTCCGAACCCTCGGCGCCTATATCCAAACCCATTGGGGAGTAGATAGCAGCTTGATTGACAGCCAGTCCTTTCTTCTCCAGTCGATCAATTAGTTTTTCAGACTTTTTCTTTGGTCCCAAAATCCCAACGTACGGCAGTTCCAGCGGAAGCAAATCTTCCAACACCAAAGCCTCATAGTCAAAGTTGTGCGTCATCAACAAAGCGACTGTATGAGTGTCAGTATTCAATTCCTTCACCACTTCATCACCTGACCCAGTCACTAATTGATTAGCAGTTGGGAAACGCTGGGCGGTAGCTAGATTCTTTCTGCCGTCTATGACTATGACTTCCAATCCCAAAATCTCAGCAATTTTAGCTAAAGGTATGGTGTCATTTCCAGCTCCAAAAAGAAGTATTCTTATTGCTGGCTTGATAGACTCTATAAAAACCTGAATATTATCATGCTCCTCAAATCTAAGGAAGATGTGTTGGTTAGAATCACTTGCTTTTACAGCATCATTAATCTGAGTCCACAGTGAATTATTCAGACTTGCAGTATCTCCAAAGACCTGAGCTTCTTTCAAAAGAACTTTGGTTCCTACTTGCTCTTGCTTGGAATATTTAACAGAAAACACAGTGATCAAACTACAGGAAATACGGTCTTGAATTGCTAATTTCAGTAGCTCTATTGGATTGATAGTGTTTTGATAATCAATAGGTTCTATCAATACATGTATAATTCCATTACATCCTAACCCAACACCGAATTTCTGATCATCCTCGTCTGTAGTATCGTAGGTGACAAGCATGGATTTCTGCTGGAAGATCACCGTTTGAGCTTTGCGCAGCGCATCACCTTCCAAGCATCCACCAGAAATCGCTCCAGTCAATTGACCGTCTTCAGAAACTAACATTCTGGCGCCAGGTCTTCGATAAGCGGATCCATCTACCTGCACTACTGTGGCTAAAGCCACTTTTTTACCTTCTGTTTGGAAGGTTTCATACGCTTGGATGATGGATTGGATTTCTTTCATAGAAATAGAGAAGACCTAATTAGTAGAACTTCTCCAACATTTTCAAGAAGATTCATTTCGATGGTAAGGATTCTAGCAAAAATATGAGGCATGCTTTAACTTGCAGTATGAAAATCCCAAGTCTCGCTCAACTCAAGAAAGAACTCAGCTATCTCAATGAGAAGGAATTGATCGATCTGGTCACAGATCTGAGCAAATTCAGCAGAGACAACAAGTCTTATTTATTTTTTAAGCTAAACGAGAAAGACAATCCCACACTGTATTTAGAAATGGTGCAGGAAGAGCTGGAGCTGGATTTTCAAACTGCTAGAGGTGATCATTCCTACTATGCTAAAAAGTCTGCACAGAAGCTACGTCGCAAAATGAACAAGCTGCTCAAACTGAGTAAGGTAAAAACAGATCAGATCGAAGTGCTTTTATTTTTCTGCGAAAAGCTGAAGGAATATGGCTTTCTCAGGCACAGAAATCAGGTATTGGATAATATCTACCAAATGCAATTGGGAAAGGCGGTTAAACTTATTTCTGGCTTGCACGAAGATTTGCAGTTTGACTATGAGGGGAGAATCGATGATTTGACGGGTTAATTTCCACCTTTATACTTCTGGAAAAGTGTTGGTCGGTTTGCTTGCAACCAAAGCAAAAGATACTTTGTATCTGGATTGATTTTAAGCTTGATATATATCCATCTGATTGTTATTCAATTAGGTATAGACTTGACTAAAGTTTAAAATCAATAAACCCAACCTAAAACCTAGTATGAAAAAGACAATCCTATTTTCCCTATTTCTGGGAATTGGAAGCTTAGCCACTGCGCAAACTTCCAAAGTTGATCTAAGCGCTGATAGGCTTTTCAGGAAAAGTCGGAACTACTCTTTATAGAAGAGTTTTTGGCGAAGCCATAGAAAGCCTTACTGGCGGAGAAAACTACTGGAGTAACTTACAAACTTCTAGGTGCAACTGATCTTGGTGTGTCAAATGACTATATGAAAGAGGAAATGCCCCCTTACAATACCGATTTTCTGAATGGAGATTTAGCTTGGAGGCAGCATGATGGAGGTCATACTGATGGCCCAAATATGCAGCATTTTATTCTCTGGGCTAATCGCGTTTTGGAAATTGAGAAGTAAAAACTTCTGAAGTACGAGAAACAGAACAAAAGTCCTGCACTTGGCTAAATCAAGTGTAGGACTTTTTTGATTTAAGACTGTTGATAGAATTGCGGAAGTTAGTTGGTAGCTAGAAAGAATCACAAATCATAATGAATAGTATATCAGACATTTAATGATTTTTAGTAAATTCCTTTTTGTACAATTTTTCAACTCTAATTATTAGCCATGACAGGACTTGTAGTACTGGATGTTTTTATCAGTTTGGTGTTTATTTTTCTCCTCTACAGTCTCTTTGCGATGACTATTATAGAGACAATCACCTCAGCTTTTAGCTCAAGAGCCAAAAATCTAATCACAGGAATTGACCGATTACTTGCGGATGATCAGCAGTCAAATCGAATCAATCATACAGTTTTGAACCTCTTCTGGGTCAAAACTGACAACCCGCTAACCAAGGCATTTTACAAACATCCTTCTATCAAATATCTTGGGCACAAAGGAATTAACTCTAAGCCATCTTATATCGCCAAGGAGCGCTTTGCAGGAACTTTATTTGACCTGCTAAAACAAGGGAGTTACCTGGACGAAGTAGATAACATCTCTGCTACTCTTGGTATGATTCAAGAGTACGACTCTAGTGAATTGGTTTCGCGAATCAAAAGCACAGAAGAGGATTTGAAAGCGCTAGAGCAATCTGCTGAACCAGATAAGCTGACTATGGAATCGTTGAAGGAAGAGCTTGCGTTTCTGAAAAAGGAGCATTTCGAGCGAAATAACAAAGATCATCCATGGGAAATCGAAGGATTTTCTCTTGGGGAGGAAACGAAATACCAATTAAAATTGCTCTGGAAAAATGCCGCAAATGACAAGGCTAAATTCCGGGCCTTGATGGAAAACTGGTATGAAGATCAAATGGATAGGGTCGCTGGATGGTATAAGCGTAAACTGACATTTTTGACCTTTATCATAGGTCTAGCGATTGCTTGCACATTTAATGTCGATACCATTAGACTTACCACAGATCTCAGTAAAAATGAGGATATGAGAACACTGCTTGTGGAAAGTGCCAAGACTCATTTAGCTGAAAATCCAGAAGGTGGAACTACGAGTTCTTTTGATGCGCAGCGAAAGTATTTAGACTCATTGAATATTACACTGAGTAGTTACAATGATGTCTTGGGAGCCAGTAAGGCGGAAGATTACACGTTCTGGACTTTTCTAGGTTGGCTCATAACTGCTTTTGCCATTTCCCTTGGAGCTCCATTTTGGTTTGATCTGTTGAACAAGCTTATGAAAGTCCGTAACTCTGTTCAAATTCCCGTAAATACGGCATCAGCATCCGCATCTACAGAAAGCACCAACACTAACGTAGTAGGCTGATGGAAACTTTCAAGGGAATAGTAAATCTTCATGTGAATCTCCGACAGAATTGGCCCTCCGTCAATGCCAAGGTTTCAAAAGTGCTTAAGCCAAATACGGAAGTAGAGATATCGCATGCTATAGTAGGGGAGCCATACCTAGATTCTGATATTTGGTATGTATTGACAAATCACTGTTTTGTATGGAGTAAGGCCGTTTATGCCAGTTCAGAGATCCCACTTCTCGACAAGAAAATCATTGTCACGGCTGATGATATAGGAATTGTAGACCAGATAGATGTCGGTGCGCAAATAGCCCTGAAAGAAGGATGGATTAATTCTCTCGCTGTACTGGTAAATCGTCCAAATGACCCTAACGATGAGTATTTAAAGCGATTTGGGGAAACTCTTAAGAATCATAGCAGAAATGGCTGCTCTAAAAGTCTATTTGAAACGACACACATTGGTCTACATTTTACGATTACTTCTGGGCAACCTGTTTCCAACTATACTGCAGTTCGGCTTTTAGTTGACAACGACGGCAAGTTTCTGGATTTTAGGAAATTCAACAAAAATTTTGAAAAGGCAGATTATGTCAACCAGATAAAAGGGGAGTTTTTGGCTCAGTACGAAAAATTCATACGTGTATTTGGGAAGGAACCTGATCATCTCACCTCCCATCATGATGTGCTTACATTTAACAATCCACTTTTCAGCTTCATGCACACCTGGTCTAGGGAAAAGGGAATTCCTTTGAGAAACCATAGGTTTTTACCTTCCTCCAAACGATTTTGGTACGATACCTTAGCACTTACCAATGTGAATTTGCCATCAATAAACACCATGAATTCCTGGGAAACTAGCTATGGAGCTACAGACTTCGAAAGTCCTGAACATACCGTAGTAGAGCATTATGGTCCAATTCCACCCTTTGGAGTTACTTGCTACGAAAGCACCAAAAGAAAGAAGCAAGGCAAACTCATCAAGTGGATAAGTGATTTTCTAGTTAGTACTGACACTAGCAGGGAAATAGTGATTCATCTGATCAAGTCTGATTTGCGTAATCAGCGTGACTATGTCAAATTCTATGATCCACTTCGATCATCCTATCCAGGGATAGAAATCAAATACTTCGATGGGCGGGCTGCAGAGTATCTTTCTCTCAATGAAAAACGACCATGGACAACTCATCCTGCACTAGATCTTTCTCCAGCTTATTTCAGACCATTTATGAAGTCTGACGAAAGTCAATCATTCTCCGCAGAATAATTTTGATAAGCTGTACCTGTTTGTGACATAACCACATGGTGATTAAATATTTTTCGAGCTGATCATTCAGGAAACGAACCCTGCGTGCGTGAGCTTTGAAATGGATATACTATGCACATTCTTCCCTGTGGTTAATCCTGCTGCTTTGCTAACTAGATACGGAGATCGCTTCAAACTCATGAACATGAAAGAGCTGCGAAAAACGCTGGAGTGAAGCATTTCTACAATGAAGATGAAAGCCCTATCTACTACCAGCAGGTTCCTAAGAGTATTGCGTATTTAAAGAGTTTGAAGAAGTAGGAGAGATTAGAAATTTGAGATTTCTAATTTAGGGACTCTCTAAAAATGGATGTTGTTGATTGTACTCAACAGCCATATACGTTAAACCTCAAACTTCTTACCCGTCAATTCTTCAGAAACTGACCAAAGTTTAGTAGCTACACCCAAGTCATGAGATTTGCTGCTTGACCTTACTTTTACCGGAGCACCTTTCACTTCTCTGAATCCGGAAGGACCATAATATTCTCCGCCTTTTGCTGCAGGATCCAGCGCTGCTCTCAATGTAGGAAGCGCGCCATGCTTAGAATTCTGCCCTATGAGTGAAGCCAATGGAGAAAACAAGCTGCTAGCAATGGATGGTAAGAAGGCGCCCAGATTTGTGGCTGAAAAGCCAGGATGAGCAGAAAGTGCCATAGCATTGATGCCTGCAGAATCCAGACGTCTTTGAAGCTCGTACGCAAATATCATACAGGCCAATTTACTCTGCGCATACACCGACCACTTATCGTAGCCTTTTTCCGCATTTAAATTATCGAAAGAAATCTTCCCGGTTTTATGAGCCAGACTGCTCAGCGTGACGACCCTAGCATTCGGAGTAATCTTAAGAAGTGGGAAAAGTAGATTTGTAAGATGAAAATGTGCCAAATAATTCACTCCAAATTGACTTTCAAATCCATCTTTGGTGGTGGTAAGGGGTGGCATCATAATGCCGGCATTTTCAATCAACAGATCCAAACGATCATATTTCTTCGAAAACTCAGCTGCAAACTCTTCCACTGATTGTAAACTATTCAGATCTATCAAGATTATTTCCAGATCTGCCTTAGGGACTTCAATAAGGATCTTATTCAATGCATCCTTAGCCTTATTTAGATCTCTGGAAGCAAGTATAACAGTTGCTTCTTTTCTTGCGAGAGCTAGAGCAGTTTCGTATCCTAAACCAGAGTTTGCTCCAGTTACAATCGCAATTTTTCCTTTTTGAGAAGGAGCAGTTTCAATTGAAAAATTTATCATAAAAATCATCAACGTTAGAATTGTAAAAATAGATGAAAGCAATTTACAGAAATCATACTTAAAAATTAGTCAGTAGCCAATTAATGATGAATTACGCTTATATAAATGGTATTTGAGAACATTAGAATTTCAATTACCTTTTTGCAAAATATCCACTGACTATGAAAAACCTTCTTTACGCTTCACTTGCTCTTTTGATCTCCTGTAGCCAACAAAATGACCCGGATAAGTTAAAAGCTGAACGGAATTTTGTAGAAGTATCACAAATAGACACTTCCATCAAGCCCGGCGACAATTTCTTTATGTACGTAAATGGCATTTGGTATGATACCGCCAGGATCGCAGATGATCAATCAGGCGTGGGTTCTTATTCATTTTTGAACATTCCTCAAAAAATGCTTTTGCAAGACATATTAGAGGAAGTATCCGCTGGCGAGCATGCTTCAGGGAGTATAGACCAAAAAGTGGGTGATTTCTATGCTTCTGGAATGGACACAGAGGCGATCAACGAGCGTGGATTTGAACCTATCAAACCAATTTTGGCTAAGATCGAGGAGATTACTGACGTGGCTTCCCTAATGAGTTTTGTCACTGAAGAAATCAAGTCAAATAACCAATCAATTCTAGGGTTGGGAATCTCTCCAGATGCAGAAAACAGTAGTATCAACATTGCACATTTTAGCCAAACTGGGTTGGGTTTGCCTGACCGGGATTATTATTTCAAAACTGATTCCTCCACTATAGGAATTCAGAAAGCCTACTTGGATTACCTCGCTACACTATTCCAACTGACTAGCACTGAACCTGAGACAGCCAAGAAAGATGCAGCAGCTGTGTATGCTATTGAAAAAAAGCTAGCCGAATCGCACAAGACACGCATAGAACGAAGAATAGTAAAGGAAAATTACCATAAAATGGCTGTTTCCGAACTGGATCAGAAAGAACCAAATATCGCGTGGTCTAAGACCCTTAACCAATTGGGATTGAAAGCAGATTCAGTAGATGTACGCCAACCAGCCTATTATTCTACGCTAAATATACTGTTGAAATCCGTTCCCATTTCTGAATGGAAGACTTACGTGAAAGCACATACACTATCCTCATTTGCCGATGTGCTGAGCAAGCCCTTTGAAGATGCATCCTTTGCCTATGAGAAGGTCATTTCTGGTCAGTCTGCACAGTTGACTCGGCAGCAGCAGATGGCTCAGAAAGTAGATCGGCAATTGGGCTTTGCTTTAGGACAATTATATGTAAAGCGATACTTCAATGAGGATGCCAAAAAAAGGGTATTAGATCTGGTAAACAACCTTCAGAAGGCTTTCGAAAGCAGAATTAATAAGCTGGATTGGATGAGCGACAGTACCAAAACTCAGGCGAAAGAAAAGCTGTATGCTATCACCAAGAAAATAGGTTATCCTGACGAATGGAGAGAATACAATGTTACTATAGATCGTAATAAGTATTTCGAAAATGTATTGGCACTGCGTCAAGATCAAAGCAGCTATGAATTGGATAAATTTGGCAAGGCACCTAACAAACTAGAGTGGGGGACTACGCCTTCTACTGTGACGGCCTATTACAATCCATCTTTGAATGAAATTGTGTTTCCAGCTGGAATACTTCAGTATCCTTACTTTGATTTGTATGCTGATGACGCAATCAATTACGGTGGAATAGGAATGGTAATCGGTCATGAGTTAACCCATGCATTCGACGACCAAGGCGCACAATACGACAAGGATGGTAATGTAAAAAACTGGTGGACAGATGAAGATTATGAGAAATTTAAAGGGAAAACCCAGCAGTTGATTGATCGCTACGACAGTTTCACTGTGTTGGATTCAGTGCATGTAAAAGGAGCAATGACCATTGGCGAAAACACTGCTGATAACGGAGCTTTATATATTGCCTATGAGGCATTTAAATTAACAGAACAAGGACAGGACACGACCAAAATTGATGGGTTTACGCCTGACCAGCGATTCTGCTTGTCTATCGCAAGAATCTGGAGAGTGAAAACCCGTGATGAGTTTCTACGCACCTACGTAAACACCAATTCACATTCTCCTGCAGTATGGAGAGTGAATGGGCCGCTGATGAATTTTGATCCTTTTTATACCGCTTTCAACATTCAGCCTGGAGACATCAATTACAAGTCTGAAGAGGAAAGAATTAAGATTTGGTAAAACTGTTGGGACACAAAAGACCGAAGTAGGAAGATTCCAATTTTCCCGTCTTCTGTCTTCTGTCTTCTGTCTTCAATCTATTCTATATCTTTGAATTAACCAACAATCTTAACTTCCACATGTTTGACGGACCTGATTACCCTAATTCTATTACTGAAGATCTTTTTGAATCTTGGTTAGAAGAAGGTAGAGCGAGTAAAATCAGCTATCATTTTTTACTGATAGTCTGGAATGTATATGACGAGAAGTACAATCCTGTCTATGTGGAAACGCGCGAAGAGATATGGAATTATGAACTTTACCCAAATGCCAAAGGCTCTGAAGCGCTTATTGCTGTGTATGATTTATACTCGGAGTCTAGAGTTAGCATAGGAGTGTAAAGAGCTGTGACGGCTTTATTTCTAGTTAAATTGACCCAACTTTATGCGTTAATTCAACTACTACCCAACCATTATTTCTAATTGAAATTACTGAAAATATAAACCCCAATGTTTAATAAAATCTTCTCATTTGTCATCCTGGCGCTGTTTGCGGTGGGTTGCGCCCAAAACCCCGAAACTTCTAAAAAGGAGTTTAATGTAGAATATGAAAAGTTTGTTCTCGACAATGGACTCGAAGTAATCTTCCATATTGATCCTTCTGATCCAGTCGTTGCAGTTTCCCTAACTGCACATGTAGGATCGGCAAGAGAAAAAGAGGGAAGAACTGGCTTCGCACATCTTTTCGAACACTTATTATTCCTTGAGTCTGAAAACCTCGGCAAGGGTGGTTTGGATAAAATGACAGCCAGAATCGGTGGCTCTGGTGCCAATGGTTCAACTAGCCGTGATAGAACGAATTACCTGCAAACTGTACCAAACGATGCTTTGGAGAAAATGATCTGGGCCGAAGCTGACAAGCTAGGTTGGTTTATCAATACGGTAACTGATCCTGTTTTGGCCAAGGAAAAGCAGGTAGTGAAAAATGAAAAACGTCAAGGTGTCGACAATCAGCCATATGGACATACTTCTTATGTGATTGATAAAAATCTGTATCCTGCTGACCATCCTTACAATTGGCAGGTTATAGGTTCTCTGGAGGATCTTCAAAATGCCACCCTTGCTGATGTCAAGGAGTTTTTCAGACGTTGGTATGTGCCAAATAATGTTACCCTTACCCTCGTTGGTGACTTCGATCCAAAACAAGCTAAGGAATGGGTGAAAAAGTATTTTGATGAAATACCTAAAGGAGAACCTATAGAATCCGTCACTCCTAGACCTGGTAAAATTGAAACAAGTAAGAAGCTATATTTCGAAGATAATTTTGCGAGGCTTCCCGAACTAACGATGACCTGGCCTACAGTGGAGCAGTATCACCCTGATTCCTATGCACTGGATGTGCTTAGCGAATATCTTTCCAGCGGAAAGCAAGCTCCGTTAAACGTAGTCTTGGTTGATAACAAAAAGCTCACTTCAACTGTGAGAATGTATAACAGAACCTCTGAATTGGCAGGTCAAGCGCAATTATCCATCCGTGCTTTTGCAGATAAAGACCTTGATGAGGTAGCTGTAGCACTCGAAGAGGCATTTGCTAAATTTGAGAAAGAAGGGATTTCCGAAAAAGACCTGGCTCGTATTAAGGCAGGTCAAGAGACCAATTTTTACAATGCACTTTCCAGTGTGTTAGGAAAAGGAGTGCAGCTAACTCAGTATAACATCTTCGCCAACAATCCCGGCTTTATCAACGAGGATATACAAAATGTTTTGGCTGTTAGCACAGAGGATGTAATGCGTGTCTATAACCAATACATCAAGGGCAAGAATTACATAGCAACGAGTTTTGTACCTAAGGAAAACCTGATTGCTGCTTTGGAAGGATCAGAAAAAGCGGAAGTCGTGGAAGAGAAAATCATTCAAGGCGCTGAAGAAAGTTTTGATGCTTCAATACAGGCCAGTTATGAAAAAGCTCCTTCAAGCTTTGACCGTTCGGTGGAACCTCCATATGGAAAAGCTCCTGAAGTAAAAATACCAGCAGTATGGGAGGAGTCACTTGCTAATGGGTTGAAAGTTTATGGGATTGAAAATCATGAAGTGCCTCTCGTTCAATTCAACTTGGTGATTGATGGTGGCCAGCTTCTGGATGATCCCAAAAAAGTAGGTGTTGCCAATCTTTTGGCGCAGCTCATGACCAAAGGCACAAAAAGTAAAACTACTGCTGAACTGGAAGATGCAATTGAGCAACTGGGAGCTTCTGTGAATGTATATGCCACTACGGAGAGCACTACCATTTCTGTAAATACCTTGAGCAGAAATTACGATGAAGTAATGACTCTGGTAAAAGAAATCATCCTAGAACCACGCTGGGACACAGCTGAGTTTGAATTAGCGAAGCAATCTACTATTAGCCGAATTCGTCAATTGGAAGCCAGTCCTAACATGGTCGCACAAAACGAGTTCAACAAGCTGATCTACGGAGAAGGAAATATCCGATCTCAGAACATCTTGGGAAATATTAAGGCTGTGGAAGCTATTTCTATAGATGATCTGAGAACTTATTATGAAAAATTCATTTCCCCATCAGTTACTCGTATGCATGTAGTCGGTGATTTAGGGAAAATAAATATTCTTGCCTCTTTGCAGAATCTGACCACTGCCTGGGAAAGTAAGGAAGTGAATATTCCTGCTTTCGACGCTCCGTCAAGACCAGAAACAGCTCAGGTTTACTTTTACGATATCCCAGATTCTAAGCAGTCTATGCTGCAATTTGGATATCCTGCACTCGCTTCTAGCGATCCTGACTTTTATTCAGCAGAAGTGATGAATTACATACTGGGAGGAGGAGGCTTTGCTTCTCGACTTACTCAGGAGCTACGTGAAGGCAAGGGATATACTTATGGAATTAGATCATCTTTTTCTGGTGGAAAAGTAGCAGGCCCATTTAGCATCAGCAGTGGCGTTCGAAGTAATGTCACCTATGAATCTGCTCAGCTGGTTAAGGATATTCTAATTGACTACGCCTCAACCTACACTGCGGAAGATCTGAAAACTACTCAGAGCTTTATGATCAAAAGCAATGCGCGGGCTTTCGAAACAGCTAGCGCCAAGCTCAAAATGCTAGAAAATATCAGTGAATATGGCTGGGAGGCTGATTATATCAAGGGTAGAGAGAAAATTGTGAATGAGATGACCGTAGAGCGGATTCAAGAATTAGCAGGTGCTTATTTGGATCCAAATACGATGATTTGGTTAGTAGTAGGTGACGCTAAAACCCAGATGAAAGGACTCGAAAAACTCGGATTTGGAAAACCAATTCTTATCAATCAAGAGAAAATCTCAATGGAGGTAGATCGGTAGGTATTGATTGTTGGTTTCATCTCGTCCAGATAGCCATATGTTTACTTTATTTAATACTAGAAATCGCTCGTTGATCAACCCGACGAGCGATTTTTTTGTGCTATTTTTTTTGAAGTAAAGTTGAGAATCCCTAGATAGTTATTGGCAGTAGATAAAATACTGATCGTGCCGTTGGAACTCAAAAGTGATCAGTTCCATGTATTAACCCAGAATTTTATTCTGGGTTAATACAGGCCTTGCCCTTGGCAAGGAACTCTAGAATTTTATAGGATAAATGTGCCAAAGGCTCAACCAATAATAATCCTGAATAAATCGAAGCGAAATTCAGGGTTGCTTAAAAATAAACACCCCAGAGTGCCAACGGCACGAGCAGTAAAAATTTGAAAAGAGCAAATACTAATTCATCTCAGAAAGGAGAAAAATTCCTTTACCTGTTCTTGACTACCTTCTTTCTGAAAACAAAAAAAATCGCCCGTTGAACAATCCAACGAGCGATTTATAAATACAAAATAAGAAATTGTGCCAAAGGCTGAACCAGAAATCGTGGTTCAATAATTTCAAATTTTCTTAGCTTCTCCAGCCAACTCCTCATTTTCATCTGTCAATCCAGCTTCAATAAAGGAATCAATATCAGAATTTCTCTCCTGACCATTGTTCAGCAATACTCCTAAAGCGATCATCACACCAATTCGAGTCCCCACTTTCTTAGCGGCAGTATTAAATAAAGGCGCTATTTCCTCATAGCTTACCTCTTCAGCTAATTTTGCGATTTCTGCTCTTGCGGCTGCCAATTTATCACCGGATAGGTTGGTGTATTTCTTAGCGATCTTCTGAATTTCATTTAGTGCCGAACGCTGTCCCTGTGGTTGTCCACCGCCTTGATTTGACTGCTTAGCCGGCTGAGAGTTTTGTGCAGCAGGAGCAGGTTGCTGCTTGGCCCAAGAATCACGCAAACCTACCGTCTTATTAAAGACAAGATTATCAGCGGAGGAATCGGTATCCAAAGTGAAGTAACCCAAACGCTGAAACTGGAATTTATCATCCATCGTTGCTTCTTTAAGGTAAGGCTCCAAAAAGGCTTCCTTGATGACTTTAAGTGAATCAGGATTCACAAACTCCATGAAGTTCTTGTCCTCATGACTGTCTGGCGCTTCGTCCAAGAAAAGTCTATCATACTCCCGAACTTCCGCTTTGATCGCATGCTGAATGGAAACCCAATGAAGTGTTCCTTTTACTTTTCTCGTGCTGGCTTCTGTTCCGCTACCAGACCTTGAGTCCAAGTCAGCAGTACAGTAAATCTCAGTAATATTTCCATGTGCATCCTTCACCACAGATTCTCCTTTGATGATATAGGCACTTTTCAATCGAACCCCATTTCCTAAAGTCAATCTGAAAAACTTGTTTCCAGCCTCCTCTTTGAAGTCTTCTCTTTCAATATATAGTTCTCCAGAAAATGGCAAATCATGAGTCCCCGAATTCGGATCCTCAGGATTGTTCTCAGCAGAAAGTATTTCAGTTTTACCAGCAGGGTAGTTGGTAATCACCAATTTCACTGGATCCAGCACCGCCATTACACGGGTAGCTGTTTTATTCAAATCCTCACGGATACAATATTCCAATAGGGAAACGTCCGTCACTGAATCACGCTTGGAGATCCCGGAGAGATCCGAGAATTTACGGATAGAATCTGGCGTATAGCCTCTTCTTCTCAAGCCTGAAATCGTAGGCATTCGTGGATCATCCCAACCTGTTACGGTATTATTCTGCACCAGTTCAAGAAGCTTTCGCTTACTCATTACGGTGTACGAGAGATTTCTACGTGCAAACTCCCGCTGCTTAGGTCTAAGTTTAGCTGGATCATAGATTTGATCTAGGAACCAATCGTATAATTCCCGGTGCATTTTGAACTCCAACGTACACAGCGAGTGGGAAATCTGCTCTAGGTAATCAGACTCTCCATGAGTCCAGTCATACATAGGGTAGATACACCAGTCGTTTCCAGTTCGGTGGTGAGCCTTTTTCACTATTCTATATAAAATAGGATCACGCATCAACATATTTGGCGAAGCCATATCGATCTTGGCACGAAGCACATAGCTTCCCTGCTCAAATTCTCCAGCTTTCATCCGCTCAAACAATTCTAGATTTTCTTCTACTGAGCGATCACGGTTCGGACCAGCAACTCCAGGAGTTGAAGGAGTACCTTTTTGTGTAGCCAAAGCCTCCGCAGATTGATTATCTACATAAGCTTTGCCTTCTTTGATCAGTTGAACGGCCCAGTCATATAGCTGCTGGAAATAGTCAGAAGAATAACATTCCGTAGCCCATTGAAAGCCCAGCCATTGTATATCATGCTTGATGGCATCCACGTATTCCTGCTCTTCCTTGCTAGGATTGGTATCATCAAATCGAAGATTGACAGGAGCGTTATGCTGCTCGCCTAAGCCAAAATTCAGGCAAATAGAAGCGGCATGGCCAATATGTAAATAACCATTTGGCTCTGGTGGAAATCTGAACCGAAGTTTATTCGGGTCAAACCCTGCGGCCAAATCGTCTGCAATGATTTGTTCAATAAAATTAAGTGATGCGGATTCTTCAGTCATAGATCAAAATTGAAAATCAAAATTAAGGCAAATGGATGTATTTGCAACTGAAAAGGGAAATTGGTTGGGTAGGGATTGCAAGATTGGAAAATTGGAAGATTAGAAAATCGATTCCCTTTGGTCATAGGCTTTCCCTCGCAGTGACGAACGCCTAAAAGCACAGCAAGTTGAAAACTGAGGTTCCGATTAGAGAAAATAGGAATTGGCGAACATGACTGCGTACCTATTTTTAAACTTATTTACATAATTTGAGTGCTAAACAAAACCTTAGCTAAAAACCCTAATTCTATGAACTTAACGATTTGCCATAATACCGTGGAATTAGGAGAACAAGCCTCCAAAGCAGGAGCTACCTTAATCCGGGAGGCGATCCTAAAACAAGGCTTTGCCAATATAATCTTAGCAACTGGCACCAGCCAATTTGAAACCTTACAGCAGCTTCTTGCTGAAAAAGACATCGACTGGTCCAAAGTGACTGTATTCCATTTGGATGAATATCTAGGCTTACCGATTACTCATCCAGCAAGCTTTAGAAAATATTTACTGGAACGTTTCTTTACACATTTACCTCAATTGAAAAGTTACTTTTTAATCAATGGGGAAGTCGATCCAGCTGAAGAATGTGCACGCCTAGGTGAATTGATAAGCAAACATCCCATCGATGTGGCTTTTGTGGGAATTGGTGAAAATGGACACCTAGCATTCAATGATCCTCCTGCAGATTTTGAAATTGAACAACCCTATATAGTGGTGGATCTAGATCATGCTTGTAGGATGCAGCAATTTGGAGAAGGCTGGTTTCCCAATTTAGAGGCTGTTCCGCAACAGGCTATCAGCATGTCTATTCGACAGATTATGAAATCAAAAGCCATTATTTGCTCCGTTCCCGATAGTCGAAAAGCATTGGCAATTAAAAATTGCATAGAGGGTGCAATCAGCGCAAATCATCCAGCTTCCATCCTCCAAAGTCATCCAGCATACCATTTGTTTTTAGATGAAGGTTCCTCGTCACTGCTTTCCGTTCATTGATCGGAAAAGCCTTGTATTACTGAGGAAATATTTTGTATTTATAGAGATACTCAATTGAACATTTTGAGTTCACCATTCTTTATAAACAGCCCAAAATGCTATGCCTTCAAAAAAAATGGCAGTAAAAGCGGAATCATTAAGTCAAAAAGATACTTGGATCTCCATAGCAATCATCGGAGTCCTTTTTTTTGTCTTTGGCTTCGTTTCCTGGATCAATGCCATCCTGATTCCCTACTTCAAAATAGCTTTCACACTCAGCAATTTTGATTCATACCTCGTTGCTTTCGCATTTTACATTTCTTATTTGGTGATGTCCATTCCATCTTCCTACCTACTCAAAGCAGTTGGGTTTAAAAAGGGGATGATGTTTGGCTTTTTCATCATGGCTGTAGGCGCCTACATCTTTATTCCGGCGGCTATGGGAAGAACCTACGAAGTGTTTTTGCTGGGGCTTTTCACATTAGGTACAGGTCTAGCTGTGCTTCAAACTGCCGCAAATCCATACGTAACAATTTTGGGACCCAAAGATAAAGCTGTTCAGAGGATCAGTATCATGGGGATTTTCAATAAAGGGGCTGGAATTCTGGCTCCCATCATCTTTGCCGCGGTGGTTCTCAGAGTAGGGGATACCGAGCTTTTCCAACAGTTGGAAACCATGGGCGAACTCGAAAAAAATGCCGTTTTGGATGAGTTGATCCAACGGGTAATTACTCCATATACTGTTGTGGGAACAGTGTTGGTAGGGTTGGGGATTCTGGTGCGTTTTTCACCACTTCCTGAGATCGATACAGAGCATGAGAGTGCAGAGCTTGCCGAAGCCAATTCAAGCAAAACCTCCATCTTACAATTCCCTCATTTGATTTTAGGCGCTCTGGCTATTTTCCTTCATGTAGGCACTCAGGTGATTGCAATCGACACAGTGATTGGTTATGCCAACTCCTATGGAATCGGATTAATGGAAGCCAAAGTCTTTCCATCTTTTACGCTTGCGTTCACTATTATCGGATACTTGATCGGAATTTCTCTGATTCCAAAAGTGATTACTCAGGTTAATATCCTTAGAATATGCACGCTTTTAGGTACGACTTTCACACTCTTGATCTTATTCACTTCGGGCGATGTTACACTTTTTGGTATTACTACAGATGTTTCCATCTGGTTTGTGGTTCTGCTCGGCTTGGCTAATTCCTTGGTCTGGGCAGGAATCTGGCCATTGGCGCTGGATGGTCTTGGTCGTTTCACCAAACTCGGAGCGTCCATCATGATCATGGGACTTTGTGGCAATGCAATTATGCCTTTGATCTATGGATATCTAGCTGATTTGTACGATGTACGCTTCGCCTATTGGGTTCTTTTCCCTTGTTACCTTTACTTGGTTTATTATGCGGTATATGGACATAAGGTCAGAAAATGGGCTTTCGCAAAATAAATTCATGCATGAATCAAGCTAATCACCTCCTCCAAATTATTCTCCAAGGGAGATTTCAACTAATAAACATCGAGTTGGCTGCTAAAACAATTATTATCAAATGAACATTCAAGGCAACTCATACCGAGATGGCTCAGCTATCGATATTTCTTTTTCCGAAGGAATCATTGACAGTATCTCAGAAACTCAGACACCTTTAGATGAAAACCTGATACTAGGACCAGGCTTTACTGATATTCAAGTCAATGGATATGGAGGAATCGATTACAATGAGGTTCAATCAGATCCTATGAATCTTGCTGGCATTTCCAGACTTTTATATCAGGAGGGAGTAACCACACATTTTCCCACAATCATTACCAACGATCCTGATCAGATCAGTCGGCTGATACTTCAGATAGTTTCCCTTCGGAAATCCGATGAATTGTCCAGAATGAGTATAGAAGGCTTGCATATTGAAGGACCCTTTATTTCTCCGATGGATGGTCCAAGAGGTGCGCATCCTAAGGAATTTATCATTGCACCGGACTGGAGCATGGTTCAAAAATGGCAGCTTGAAGCCAAAGGGTTGATTAAAATGATCACTCTTTCAGCAGAATGGGAAAATGCCGTTTCCTTTATCGAAAGGTGTGTGGATCATGGGATTCTCGTTTCTATCGGTCATACCAATGCGACACACCAGCAAATCTTGGATGCTGTCAACGCAGGTGCTAGGCTATCAACCCATCTTGGAAATGGAATGCACACAAACATAGCCCGCCATCCCAATTACCTCTGGTCACAATTGTCTCAGAATGATCTGAGTGCATCCATTATAGCCGATGGATTTCACCTTCCGGCAGAAGTCATTCAGGTTTTTCATAAAGTGAAAAAAGAAAATCTCTTGCTAGTTAGTGACTCCGTTTCACTGTCAGGAATGTCTGCAGGGGATTATAAACTGCATATCGGTGGAGAAGTCACGTTGACTGCAGAAGGCAAACTGCACCTCAAATCCAATCCTTCCATCCTCGCCGGTTCGGCTTCCAATATC